>Ga0302320_10000253_pt1 | contig 123728 bp, 95 predicted proteins | sample Bog_T0_3_FD_202130 | JGI IMG/M metagenome (GOLD analysis project Ga0302320, IMG submission 202130) | Peat permafrost microbial communities from Stordalen Mire near Abisko, Sweden - Bog_T0_3 | ecosystem: Environmental > Terrestrial > Soil > Wetlands > Peat | place: Sweden: Abisko, Stordalen... | reverse complement strand
CCACTTTTCACTCCTCTGCTCCGAATCCGCGATTATCAGGATAATCCCAGGACTAACCGGACTACCTCCGGCCCCAATCTGACCAATCAAGCCCCAGGCTTCAGGTATCTACGCGGCGCTGGACACCAATCATACAAGCCACGGGCTCGTCGTGCCGGGTGACTGTGACAACATCACCTTTCTCGACGGCTTTGACGATTGCGGGAAAGGAATCCTGGCCTTCGGTAATGCTAACGGTAGATTTCATTATAAAACCGGTAGTTTTTTCTCCTGCGAAGTCAAGTTAGGGCCTGGGGTGCTGATATCGGCTATCCTGCGATGCAACTCGATCGCAGAACACTTGGGTGGGCAATGGGTTTCACCCGTATGCGACCGGTACGAAGCATCGGCCCAAATCTCGTTTCATGCCAAGGCCTTGGCTACCGTCACCCTGGTACTAGGCCAAAATGGTGGTGGAGGTTGGATTCGAACCAACGGTGTCGTAAGACGGGAGATTTACAGTCTCCGGAGCGGCCACTGCTCAACTCCACCAAGGGAACCGCAGAAAGAGCCACGCGCCATTTGTCCCGTCAAGGCCCATTTTGGCGCCGCGACCCCGCCGCAGGTGCGCACGCGAGCCTCTGGCCACTTGAGTATTGCCCGGCGCCACATAAGACAAAGGTTCGCAACCGCAATGAACCCAGACAGCCTCATCCCGACTGAATGAGCCACCTGCTTCACTCCGTCGAAGCGTGGATGCCCGGCGGCTTCCTGACGCATCTCGCCACGATCTGCGGCTTCCTGCTGGCGCTCTTTCTCGTGGCGCGCCTGATGAGCGAACGCCGGGCGCCCGCCAACACGCTGGCGTGGCTGCTCGTCATCGTGTTCATCCCGTGGCTGGGTGTTCCCCTCTACCTTCTCTTCGGCGGCAGGAAGCTGCGCAGGCTCGCCCGCGACAAGTCCGCGCTCAAGTCCATGGTGCCTGCGGCCATCGCCGCGCCGCTTGCCGACGTGTGCCTGCCCGTGGCCACGACCGTGCAGGCGGCCGGGGGCTTCGCCCCCGTCGGCGGCAACAAGGTCAGGCTGCTTCTCACCGGCGAGGAGGATTTCGCCGAGATGGAGAAGCACATCCTCGCCGCCAAGCACGAGATCCACATCACGGCGTTCATCCTGGGGCGCGACGCCACGGGACGCAGGATTGTCGAACTATTGGCCCGGCGTGCGCGGGACGGCGTCAAGGTGAGGCTGCTCCTCGACGCCCTGGGCTGCTTCCTCTCGTCGAGGGGCTTTGTCGATCCCATCCGCAAGGCGGGCGGCGAGGTGGGCCGCTTCATGCCGGTCATGCCCTTCACCTCGCGGGGATCGGCGAACCTGCGCAACCACCGCAAGATGGCCCTCTTTGACGGCACGACTGCGATCGTCGGCGGGCGCAACCTGGCGCGCGAGTACATGGGGCCGCTGCGTTTCGCGCGCCGCTGGCGCGACTTCGGCATGTTGGTTGAGGGACCCGCGGCCGTCGTGCTGGGCGAGGTGTTCACGGCGGACTGGAGCTTCGTCACGGGCAGGCCCGCTTCGGAGACACGCTACGACACCGGCACCCGGGGCGTCCCCAAGCATGGCAGCTGTACGATGCAGGTCGTGGCGAGCGGCCCGGACGTGCCCGGCGACCCGCTCTACGAGGGCATCGTCTCGATGATCCAGAACGCGGAGCACTCCATCTGGATCGTCACGCCGTACTTCATTCCGGACGAGGTGATCTTGCGTTCCCTGATCGTGAAGGCGCGCGCCGGCTGCACGGTGACGCTGATCGTGCCGGCGCACTCCAACCACCCCGTCACGGACTTCGCACGCAGGAACTTCACAAAAGAGCTGGCCCGTGCCGGCGGCCGCCTGCTTGTCTACACCCCGAGCATGCTCCACGCAAAGGCCATCGTCATCGACCGCCGCGTGGCTCTCGTGGGGTCGCCCAACTGCGACCTGCGCAGCCTCTTCGTCAACTTCGAGATCGGCGTCTTCGTCTACAGTGGGGCCGAGGTCGCGGCCATTCTTGCCTGGATCGCGGACCTGAAGCGGGACTGCAGGCAGCCCGTCTTTTCGCCGCCCAACCTGTTCTCAAGGATCGCCGAGGACCTCTGCAGGCTCCTGGCCCCGTTGCTCTGACTAGGAGCGCGCAGGGATGGAGAGGCGGTACTCGACCGCATCTCGCAGGGCCTCCCACGAGGCGTCGATGATGTTGTCGCTCACACCGACCGTTCCCCAGATCGAGTGGCCGTCGCCGCTCTCCACCAGGACGCGGGTCTTCGAGCCAGTCCCCTGGTTTCCCTCAAGGATGCGCACCTTGTAGTCGCGAAGCGTCATGTCGCGCAGCTGGGGATAGGTGGCTTCGAGGGCGCGCCTCAGGGCAAGGTCCAGCGCGCCGACGGGTCCGGAGGACTCCGCCACGGTGTGGACGGGCTGACCGCCGACATTCACGCGCACGGTGGCCTCGGACCAGATCTCACCGCCGTGGCGCTCGACGATCACGCGGTAGCCCTCGACCTTGAAGAACTCCTTCTGGCGCCCGAGCTTGCGCGCCACCAGCAGCTTGAATGAGGCGTCCGCTGCCTCGTATTCATAGCCCCGGAACTCCCGCTCCTTCAGTTCCTCGACCAGGCCTTTGATCTCGGGACTCTTCTCATCGAGCTCGATTCCAAACTCCCTCGCCTTGACCGCGAGGCTGCTGCGGCCGGCCATGTCGGAGACGAGGACGCGGCTGCGGTTTCCCACAAGCGAGGGTTCCATGTGCTCGTAGCTGCGCTTGACCTTCTGCGCCGCGTTGGCGTGGAGGCCTCCCTTGTGCGCGAACGCCGATTGGCCGACGAACGGCGCCTTCGGGTCGGGCCGGAGGTTGGCCAGCTCGTCAAAGAAGAGGGAAAGGTCCCGGATCTGCGACAGGTTGCGGGCGCAGTTGAGCGTGCGCCCCATCTTGAGCACCAGGTTGGGGATGATGCTCACCAGGTTGGCGTTGCCCACCCGTTCGCCGTAGCCGTTCATCGTGCCCTGGACCAGCGTGGCGCCCGAGTCGATCCCTGCGAGCGAGGCGGCGACCCCGAGGCCGCTGTCGTTGTGGCAGTGCACGCCGATCATGGGCGAGCCAAAGCGCTGCACGGCGGCGGTCGTGATCGCGGCCACCTGGGGGACCAACTTGCCGCCGTTGGTCTCGCAGAGCGTGAGATTCGAGGCGCCCCCGCGCGCGGCGGCCTCCAGCGTCCTCAGGGCATAGTCCGGATTGTCTAGGTAACCGTCAAAGAAATGCTCGGCGTCGTAGATCACCTCGCGGCCCTGGGAGGCCAGGTAGCGCACCGAGTCCTCGATCATCGCCAGGTTCTCCTCGGCCGTCGTCCTGAGGATCTCCGTCACGTGGAGCATCCACGTCTTTCCGACAAGGGTGAGGACGGGCATGCCGCTGTCGAGGAGCGTGCGCAGCTGGGGATCCTCCGCGGCCTTCGCGCCGGCCCTGCGCGTGGCGCCGAAGGCGGCCAGGCGGGCGTGGCCTAGCTTCAGCTTCCTCGCCTCCGCAAAAAAGGCGATGTCCCTCGGGTTGGAGCCGGGGAATCCGCCCTCGATGTAGTCGACGCCGAACTGGTCCAGGCGCTCCACGATCATCAGCTTGTCCGCCACGGAAAAGCTGATCCCCTCCCCCTGCGTCCCGTCGCGCAGGGTCGTGTCGTAGATTCTCACATGGTCGTTGGACATGGCGGCGCGCCTCTAAATGGCGCGAGGCTCGATGAAGGCACGAATCTGCGCGGCGTCAGCCACAATCTTGTGGCGCACAATGGGCCTATCCTTCAGGGCCTCGAGCGAGGGATGGGTCGGTTCAATGCCGATCGCCGCGCGTATCGTGTCCGGAAACTTGGCGGGGCTGGCCGTGGCGAGGACGACGCTTGGATGAGAGGCGTCGAGCCCCTTGAAGGCGCAGGCCGTGTGCGGGTCCAGGATGTAGCCGTAGGCGCGGTGCACCTGCCGGATGATCCCGGGGATCTCGGCATCGGCGCACCGGGACGAGGTGAATGTATCCCGGTTGAAATCCTCGAAGCGGTAGGCCCCGCCGCGGGCGATCGAGGCCATGATCGCACTCACCCTATCGGCGTCGCCCCCCAGGCTGTAGTAGAGGAAGCGCTCGAAGTTCGAGGCGGCCTGGATGTCCATTGAGGGGGCCAGACTCGGGTGCACCGCCGCCGAGCGGTACTCGCCCGTCGTGAAGAGCCTGTGCAGGATGTCGTTCTGGTTCGTCGCGACACGGAAGCCGCGAATGGGGACCCCCATCCGCTGGAGCATCCAGCCCGCGAGAACGTTGCCGAAGTTGCCGGTGGGCACCGCGAATTCCGCCGAGGTGCGCTGCGAGGCCGGCAGCCGCAGCCATGCGTAGAGGTAGTAGACGCACTGGGCCAGGATGCGCGCGATGTTGATCGAGTTGACGGCGGACAGGCGGTGGCGCGCACGCAGCGGGCCGTCGCCCAGGAGCTGCTTCACGATGGCCTGGGCGTCGTCGAATGAGCCGTCGATCGCGAGAACGTGGACGTTGGAGGCGCCGGTGCACGCCATCTGGCGCTCTTGCAGGGGCGAGACGCGCCCATCCGGATAGAGGATAAAGATCGCGACTGCGGGCTTTCCCATGAGGCCGTGGATGGCGGCGGCGCCGGTGTCGCCCGAGGTGGCGCCCAGCACGTTGATCGACTCGCCCCTCAGGGCGCACTGGCGCGCATAGAGGTTGCCCAGAAGCTGCAGCGCGAAGTCCTTGAAGGCCAGGGTCGGGCCGTGGAAGAGTTCGAGGACGTGCAGGCCCCCGGAGAGGCTCAAGAGCGGCGCAATCTCCGCCCGGTCAAAGCGCGCATAGGAACGCTCGACGATCCCCCGCAGCTCGAGCGAGGGGATGTCGGTCGCAAAGCGCCCGAGAAAGCGAAGGCAGAGTTCCGGGTACGGCAGCGCCGCCAGGCCCTCCAGCTCGGCCGACAGGTCGGGAAGCGTCTCCGGCACCAGGAGGCCGCCGTCGGAAGCCAGACCCGCGGCGACTGCTTCGCTAAAGCCGAGCGGCTCGCCGCCGCCCCGGGTCGAGACGTAGCGCATGCCGCGTGGAGCCTAGAGCTTGTCGAGGCCGAATGCGGCGTGGGCGACGCGCACCGCCTCGTCTGCGCGGTCCTGGTCCACGACGACCGAGATCTTGATCTCAGAGGTGCTGATCAGGTCGATGTTGATCCCCACGTCGGCCAGCGCCTGGAAGAGGGTCGCCGCAACGCCGCTGTGGGTCTTCATGCCGACGCCAACCACGGAAAGCTTGGCGATGTGCTCGTGGACGGCCACCTGGCCTCCGCCGATCTCGTCAAGGACGGGCTCGAGCGCCTTGACCGCCCTGCCCGTGTCCGGCAGCGGCACCGTGAAGGTCAGGTTGGCGATTCCGTGGCGGCCCACGTTCTGCACGATCATGTCCACGATGACGTTCGCGTCCGCCAGGGCGCGAAAGACCTTCGCCGCGGAGCCCGGCTTGTCGAGGATGTTGCTGACAATGACCTTGGCCTGTTCCTTGTCTGCGGCGATCCCGCGCACGACGACCTGTTCCATGTAGGCTACTTCTTCTTTCACGATAGTTCCTGGATTGTGGTTGAATGAGGAGCGGACTTCGAAGACGACGCCGTATTTCTTGGCAAATTCCACCGAGCGCGACTGCATCACCTTTGAGCCCGAGGAGGCGAGCTCAAGCATCTCGTCGTAGGAGATCTCGGGAAGCTTGCGCGCGGTCTTCACCACGCGCGGGTCGGCCGTGTAGACGCCGTCGACGTCCGTGTAGATCTCGCAGCGGTCCGCCTTGATCGCGGCGGCGAGCGCCACAGCCGTCAGGTCGGAGCCCCCGCGCCCGAGGGTGGTGATCTGCCCCTCCTCGTCGATGCCCTGGAAGCCAGCGACGATGACCACGATGCCCTGGTTCAGGTCCCGGGTCACCGGGGTCGGGTCGACCATCTTGATCTTGGCCTTGGTGTGGACCTTGTCGGTGAAGATGCCGGCCTGGGCGCCCGTGTAGCTGACGGCGGGCACTCCGATCCCGTGCAGCGCCATCGCCATGAGCGAGATCGTCTCCTGCTCGCCTATGGCGAGGAGCTGGTCGAGTTCGCGCTCGCTCGGGTTCGCGCACAGCCCCTTGGCCCGCGCGATCAGCTCGTTGGTGACGCCGGCCCGGGCCGAGAGGACGACAACCACCTCGTTCCCCTCGTCACGGGTCGCCTTGATCCTGCCGGCGACGTTCTTGATGCGGTCGACGTCGCCGACCGAGGTTCCGCCGTATTTCTGTACGATTCTGGGCATGGTAAAGGGTGCTTCGGAGTTTAGTCGCCCAGGTCCCCGATCCTAAGGAGCAGCGGGGCCTCACGCACGCTCGAAAGCCTCGCCAGCGAACGCAGGGCCGTACGCATCGAGCGCTCGTCGCTCTCGTGGGTCGTGAGGACAAGCGACGCCGATCCCTCGCGCTCCGAGGGGTGCTGGATCACGCTGGCGATGCTCATCCTGTTGCGTGCCATTATGGTCGCCACGCGGGCAAGCACACCGGGAAGATCCGCCACCGTCAACCTGACGTAATAGCGCCCCCGGATGCGCTCGGGCGGCATGAGCCGGGCGAGCCCGCCGCTGGGAAGCTCGTCGTCGCCCATGAAGTGCGCGCCCTTGCCGTTCAGGATCAGCGAGGCCGCGTCGGCGATGTCGCTGATGACGGCGCTCGCGGTGGCGTCCTGGCCCGCACCTCGGCCGATGTAGAAGGTGGTGCCGACGACGTCACCCGTGACGGAGATCGCGTTGAAGACGCCGCTCACGCGGGCGATGACGCCGTCCTTGGGCAGCAGCGTCGGGTGCACGCGCACGCTGATTTCGCCGCTGTCAAAGTCCCGGGTGATGATGGCCAGCAGCTTGATGCCGAAGCCCAGCGCCTCGGCGTTCTTGAAGTCGGCCGGGGTGATCCGGTTGATCCCCTCGACGATCATCTGTTCGGGCCTGACCCACACGCCGTGGGCCAGCCAGGCGAGGATCGAGGCCTTGTGGGCGCTGTCCCATCCCTCGACATCGAGCGACTCCTGGGCCTCCGCGTAGCCGAGGCGCTTCGCCTCCGCCAGGACGTCGGAGTACGGGGCGTCGAGCTCCTCCATCTCTGTGAGGATGTAATTGCACGTGCCGTTCAGGATCCCGTAGATAATCGGGAATCGGTTGGCCACGAGGCCCTCCCGGATGGCCTTGATGAGCGGGATGCCGCCGGCGACGCTGGCCTCAAAGAGGAAGTGGCCGCCGTGACGGCGGGCCGTGGCGAAGATCTCGGCGCCGTGGGCGCAGATCAGGGCCTTGTTAGCCGAAACAACGACCTTGCCGCGCGAGAGGGCGGCCAGGGTCACCTCGCGGGCGGTGTCCACTCCTCCCATCAGCTCGCAGACGATATGGATCTGGGGGTCCGTCGCGACGGCCATCGGGTCGTTCGTCAGCTTGGAGCGGGGAATCCTGATGGCGCGCGCCTTGTCCAGGTCGCGCACGGCCGCGCGTCGCAGGTTGATCTTGGTCCCCAGCCGGGCCTCAAGGTCCGCCCTCAGGCGCCCAAAGTGCTTCCAGACGCCCTGGCCCACGGTCCCGAGGCCGCAGATCCCGATGTTGAGGGTGCGCGGGGCGGTCATTTTTCGTCCTCCTTGACCTTGCGGCGGTCAAAGCGGTTCTCGGTTCCGGCCAGGAGCCGGCCGATGTTGGAGCGGTGGCGAATGACGACAAACGCCGCAACGATGCCGGTCACCCAGAGCGTGGGGCTGGAGGGCTCCAGGAAGGCGGCCGCGACCGGCAGGCTCATGGCGGCGAGGATCGAGGCGAGCGAGACGAAACGGCTCGAATAGAAGACGAGAAGCCAGACGGCGGCCGCAATGCCGGCGAGGTAGGGCATGAGGACAAAGATACCGCCCGCTGCCGTCGCGACGCCCTTGCCTCCCCTGAAGCGAGTGAAGCACGAGTACGAGTGGCCCACCAGGGCGAAGGCCAGGCCCACGTAGCCCACGAGGCCCCTGAACTGGACGGCGCGGCCGATGAAGCCGGAGGGGCTGTCCAGCACCTCGGCATGGGGCCCGGCGAAGAGGAGCGCGGCGACGACGGGCCAGCCGGCCGCGAAGGCCCCCTTCAGGGCATCGAGGATGAAGACCGTGTTGCCGGCGCCCGCCCCCAGCACCCGGCGCACGTTGGTGGCCCCGGGGCTGCGGCTGCCCACCTCGAAGATGTTCACGCCCCTGGAACGGGCCACGAGGTAGCCGAACGGGAGCGCGCCGAGCAGATAGCCCCCCAGCGCCGCCACGGTGAGCGGGGCGATCAGGCCATTGAGCTCGGCGGTTGAAAGCATGCGCCTCTTAGAGCTGGACGAACTTGGCGAGCTTGATGGCCTTGTGGCCCTTCAGCTCGCGCCGCGCCGCGTCGCTCGGCTCGCTGTCGAGATTGATGACCATGAGGGCGGTCTGCCCGGCCTCCTGGCGGCTGAGCGACATGTTGGCGATGTTGACCTTGTCCTTGCCGAGCAGCGTTCCCACGTAGCCTATCATGCCCGGCTCGTCGCTGTTCTCGATGATGAGGAGCTTGCCCGTCGCCGCGACCTCGACCTCGCGGGCGTTGATGCTGACGATCCTGGGGGCGCTGGCCTTGCCCGTCAGGGTGCCCGAGGCGCTGCGCACCAGGCCGTCCGCGCCGTGCGCCTCGACCTGGATCAGCTCCGTGTAGTCGGCCTCGGCGGTCGACTTGATCGTCTCGTAGCGGATGCCGAGGCGCTCCAGCAGGAACGGTGCGTTGACGAAGTTGACGTTGTCGCCGCTGATGCGCTTGAGCCAGCCGCGCAGGATCGAGCGCGTGATGGCGTTCGCGTCCATGTCGACGATCTTGCCCCAGTAGGTGATGCTGATCGAGGAGACCTGCTCCGGGGAGATCTGCTGGACCAGGGTCCCCAGCTTTGAGCCGAGGTCGAGGTACGGCCTGAGCATCGCGAGGGTCGCGGCGTCCAGGGAGGGCATGTTGACGGCGTTGCGGATCACCCCGCCGCCCAGGACGTCGGCGATCTGCTCGGCGACCTCGACGCCCACGGCGTCCTGCGCCTCGGCCGTCGAGGCCCCGAGGTGCGGGGTGAGGGTCACGTTGGGCAGGCTTCGCAGCTCGCTGTCCGCCGCCAGGGGCTCGTCCTCGAAGACGTCGAGTCCGGCCGCGGCCACGTGGCCGCACTTCAGGGCGGCGATGAGCGCCGTCTCCTTGATGATGCCGCCGCGGGCGCAATTGAAGAGGCGCACCCCCTTCTTGCACTTGGCGAGCGCGACCTCGTCGATCAGGTAGCGCGTGTCGTCTGTCAGCGGCATGTGCACCGTGATGTAGTCCGCCTGGGTCAGGAGGTCATCGAGGTTCACGGCTTCGACCTGCATGGCCTTGGCCCGGCTGGGCGAGAGGTACGGGTCGAACGCCAGGACGCGCATGCCGAACGCCTGGGCGCGGCGGGCAACCTCGCCGCCGATCCGTCCCAGGCCCACGATGCCGAGGGTCTTCCTGAACAGCTCGCTGCCCGAGAAACTCTTGCGGTCCCACTTGCCGCTGCGCATCGACGCGGCGGCCTGGGGCACGGGGCGCGCCCCGCACAGCAGGTGCGTGAAGGTGAGCTCGGCCGTGGCGATCGTGTTGCCCGAGGGGGTGTTCATCACGATGACGCCGCGCTCGGTGGCCGCGTCCACGTCGACGTTGTCGACCCCGACCCCCGCCCGGCCCACGACCTTGAGAAGGGGCGCCGCGGCGATCACAGCGGCCGTGATCTTGGTCTCCGAGCGCACGGCGATCGCGTGCACGTCCTTCACCAACTCCAGGAGCTTCTCCAGGGACGACCCGTACGCCTCAACGACATCGATGCCCGGCTGTTTCTTCAGCCAGGCGACACCCTTTGCCGATATCTTGTCTGCGACGAGTACTTTCATGGTGACAAAATGTTGCTGATCGAAAAGCCGAGGGCCCTGGCTAGCAAGGAAAAGCGGCGCCGGGCGGCCGTATGACGCGGTTGCCACAGGGCCGCGGTGCGCGGAAAGGGTAACCCCAAGGTCGTGCTCGCATGCCGGCCCCGTCTGCTGCAACGCTTTCGGCATGCCCGCCGCGTCCCATCCCTTTGCCCGCCGCATCGGCGGCCTCCAGCCCTCGACCATCCGCGAGATCCTCAAGGTCACGGCCAGGCCGGAGGTCATCTCGTTCGCGGGCGGCTTGCCCGCGCCCGAACTCTTTCCCGTGGAGGCCGTTCGCGAGGCGGCTGACCAGGTGCTGGCCGAGGGCGGCCAGGGCGCCTTGCAGTACGGCCCCAGCGAGGGCTACCTGCCGCTGCGCGAGTGGATCGCCGCGGAGCTTGGAAGTCGCGCGATCCACGCGGCGGCCTCGGAAATCCTGGTCACCGTGGGCTCCCAGCAGGTGCTGGACCTGGTCGGCAAGCTCTTCCTTGACCCGGGCGACGTCATCCTCACGGAAAATCCGACCTACCTGGCCGCAATCCAGGCCTTCCAGGTCTTCGAGGCGACCTTCGTGCCGGTGCCCACCGACGCCCAGGGGCTGGTTCCCGAGGCGCTCCCCGAGCTCATCCGCCGGCACCGGCCGAAATTCCTCTACACGATCCCCAACTTCCAGAATCCGACCGGCATCACGCTCTCTGCCGCCCGGCGCCAGACGCTGGCCCGCATCGCCGCCGAGCACCGGCTAGCGGTCGTTGAGGACGACCCTTACGGCAAGCTGCGCTACCGCGGCACCGACATAGCCCCCGTGAAACACTGGGACGAGGCCGGACAGGTGCTCTACGCCAGCACCTTTTCCAAGACGATTGCACCGGGCCTGAGGCTCGGATGGGTGGCCGCACCGGCCGAGCTCTTCTGCAGGCTGCTGGTCCTCAAGCAGGCCGCCGACCTGCACACCTCGAGCTTCGACCAGAGGGTGGCGCACAGGTACCTCACCTCGAACCCGCAGGCGCCGCACCTCGAGCGCATCCGCCACGCCTACGGGGAGCGCTACGCGGTCATGGATCAGGCGCTGGGCTGCGAGCTTCCGGCGGGATTCACATGGACGCGACCCGAGGGGGGCATGTTCCTCTGGGTGAGCGGCCCCGCCGAGCTCGACTCCCTGAAGCTGCTCGAGCGGTCCATCGCCGAGAACGTGGCCTTTGTCCCGGGCCGCGACTTCTTCCCGGCCGAGGGGGGTTGCAACCACTTCCGGCTCAACTTCTCGAACTCAAGCCCCGAGCGCATCCGCGAAGGCGTGCGCCGGCTCGGCGCCATTTGCCGCTCCCTCTAGGCCGCGCCGCCGGGCGGATCAGGACGGCGGCGGCACGCACTCCCCCGGGCCCGGCAATGCGGGAAGACTTTCGTGTGGGCGGCAACCGGGAAAGGGGCGGCGCCCCCACCCATGATCCCTGTGCAACCAAAGGTATCCGGCCGCGTCCATGCACTTTAGGCATCATTGCGGCCCAAAAGAGATATTGGAGGTTTGGATCGAAATAGTGCACACTCAACCCTTTCATTTTAACGGACAACCATGTGGATCGTACGCCTAGCACTGCGCAGACCCTACACCTTCACGGTGGTGGCTATGCTTATCGTGATCCTCGGGGTCCTCTCGGCGCTCAATATGCCGAAGGATATTTTCCCGTCCATCGACATCCCCGTGGTCTCCGTGATCTGGCAGTACGGCGGGCTGCCCCCCGACGAGATGGCCAAGCGCATCGTGACCGTGAGCGAGAGGGCCATGACCACCACGGTGAACGACTGGGAGCACATGGAGTCCCAGTCCTTTACGGGCGTCGGCGTCATCAAGATATTTTTTCATCCGGGCACCAGCATTGACGCCGCGGTGGCCCAGGTGACGGCCATCAACCAGACGATCATCCGCATCCTGCCGCCCGGCGGCACGCCGCCGCTGGTCATCCGGTACAACGCCTCCAACGTGCCGATCCTCCAGCTCGGCCTCGGCAGCAAGGTGCTGACCGAGCAGAACCTCTACGACCTCGGCCTGAATGTCGTGCGGCTGCAGCTGGGCAGCATCGAGGGGGCCTCGGTGCCACTGCCCATGGGCGGCAAGGTGCGCCAGATCATGATCGACCTGGACACCAAGGCGCTCCAGGCGAAGGGGCTGACGCCCAACGACGTCACCCTGGCGCTGGCCACCCAGAACGAGACACTGCCCTCGGGCACGGCCAAGATCGGCACCCGCGAGTACAATGTCCTGCTCAACACCAACGCGCCTGTCGTCAGGGAGCTCGGGGACCTTCCCATCAAGGTCGTGAACGGGGCGATGGTCTACATCCGCGACGTCGGCCAGGTGAGGGACGGCTTCATTCCGCAGACCAACATCGTGCGCCAGGATGGCAAACGCGGCGCGCTGATTAGCATCCTGAAGAGCGGCAGCTCCTCGACGCTGGACGTCATCGACCGGGTCAAGGAGTTCCTGCCCCATATCCGCACGACCGTCCCCCCTGAGCTCGACCTCAAGCCCGAGTTCGACCAGTCGATCTTCGTGCGGGCGGCGCTGAGCGGCGTCATCAAGGAGGCCGTGATCGCGGCGCTCCTGACGGCGGCGATGATCCTCGTCTTTCTCGGCACCTGGCGCAACACGCTGGTCGTCGCCCTTTCGATCCCGCTCTCGATCTTCTGCTCGGTCATCTGCCTCTATGCCCTGGGGCAGACCCTCAACGCGATGACGCTCGGGGGCCTGGCCCTGGCGGTCGGCATCCTGGTGGACGACGCCACCGTCGAAATCGAGAACATCGACCGCAATCTGCACATGGACAAGGCGCTGGTGCGCGCGATCCTCGATGGCGCGCAGCAGATCGCCGTTCCGGCCTTCGTCTCGACGTTGTGCATCTGCATCGTCTTCGTCCCGATCTTCTTCCTCGCAGGGACTGCGAAGTTCCTGTTCGGGCCCCTGGCGATGGCGGTCATGTTCGCGATGATGGCCTCGTACCTCCTGTCGCGGACGGTGGTGCCGACTTTCGTGCACTACCTGCTCCTCGGCAAACCCGTCCTGCACGACGACGGCAAGGGGCACGCCGACGCGGGCGACGTCTTCTGGCGCATCCACGTCGCGTTCAACCGATATTTCGAGGCCTTCCGCTCGGGCTACACGGCCTTCCTCGACCGCTGCCTCGATCGGCGCAGGGCGGTCCTGGCCGTGATGATCGGCCTCGTCGTGCTGAGCGGCTTGCTCGCGGGAGTCCTCGGCAGCGACTTCTTCCCGATCGTCGACGCCGGCCAGTTCCGGCTGCACGTACGGGCCCCGGACGGGACGAGGATCGAGGAGACCGAGCGCTACTTCACGCGCGCCGATAACATCATCCGCCAGGAGATACCGGCCGACGAGATGGGCACGATCATCGACAACATCGGCCTGCCCAACGGCAGCACGGGCCTCGCCTTCACCGACACGGCGACAATCGGCACCGCCGACGGCGAGATCCTGGTCTCGCTCAACCACGAGAAGCACGGCTCCACGTGGGATTACGTGCGCCGCATCCGCACCCGCCTGAATCGGGAGATGCCCGACTGCACCTTCTTCACGCAGCCCTCGGACATCGTGGGGCAGATCCTGAACTTCGGGCTGCCGGCGCCGATCGACCTGCAGATCTCCGGGCAGAACGCCGCAGGCAACTACGCCGTCATCCGCGAGCTGGCGGCGAAGATCTCCCGCATCCCGGGCGCCGTCGACGTGCATATCCACCAGGTCGTGAACGCGCCGTCGCTCCTGGTGAACGTGGACCGCACGCGAGCCCAGCAGCTGGGGCTCACGGATGCGACGGTCGCCAGCAACCTGCTGACCTCGCTAGCCGGCACGAGCCAGGTTTCGCCGAGCTTCTGGCTGAGCCCGCAGGGGGTGCAGTATTTTGTCGCCGCTCAGGCGCCGCAATACGCGATCGACTCGATCGACGCCTTGAAGGCGCTCCCCATCGGCGTCGTCGGGCGCCAGGGAACGCCCGAGGTCTTGGGCAACGTGGCGACGATCGAGCGCGGAGTGACCCAGCAGGTCGTCGGCCACTACAACGTGCAGCCGGTCTTCGACGTCTATGCGAACGTCGACGGCCGCGACCTGGGAGGCGTCGCCGCCGAGGTCAGGAAGCTCATGAGGGACTATGAGACGCAGCTGCCCCGCGGAAGCTCCATCCAGCTGCGCGGCCAGGCCCAGAGCATGAACTCGTCCTTTATCGGCCTCGGGGTCGGCGTCATCTTCGCCGTGCTTCTGGTGTACCTGCTCATGGTGATCAACTTCCAGTCCTGGCTCGACCCCTTCATCATCATCATGGCGCTTCCCGGCGCCCTCTGCGGGGTCGTCTGGATGCTGTTCCTGACGCACACCTCGATCAGCGTCCCGTCGCTCATGGGGGCCATCATGAGCGTCGGCGTCGCCACCTCGAACTCGATCCTCCTCATCACCTTCGCCAACGACAAGCGCATCGACGGGCTGGATTCGCGCGCGGCCGCACTGGCGGCCGGCCACACGCGCCTGCGGCCGGTCCTCATGACGGCGCTCGCCATGATCATCGGCATGCTCCCGATGTCCCTCGGACTCGGCGAGGGTGGCGAGCAGAACGCCCCCCTGGGGCGCGCCGTCATCGGCGGCCTTCTGGTCGCGACGGCCGCGACGCTCCTCTTCGTCCCCGTGGTCTATGCCAGCCTGCGCACCAAGGCCGGCCACACGCCCGAAGAGGAGATCGCCGAGGAGCTGCGCGAAACCTGACCCCCCCCTGCCTTCCGCCGAAACACCCGCATCCCATGAAGTCGACACGCCTCCTTCTCATCGCCGTCCCCGTCGCGCTCGCGGTGGTCTACTTTGCGGGCATCCGCCCCCGGATGCGGGCCGCTAAGCTTCTCACCGAGCGGGCCTCGGAGTCCTCACACCCGGTCGTCAACGTCACGGTGGCGGCCAAGTCGGTTGCGCCCACGATCGTCACGCTGCCGGCCTCGATCGAGGCGTTCCAGGACACGCCCATCTACGCCCGGACTACCGGGTACATCGCGAAGTGGACGGCCGATATCGGCGACCGGGTCAAGGCCGGCCAGGTGCTCGCCGTCATCGACGGTCCCGATCTCGACCAGGAGCTCAACCAGGCGCGCGCCGCCCTCGAGCAGGCGAAGGCCAACACGGAGCTCGCCCGCATCAGCGCCGCCCGCTGGCAGGACCTGGGCGCCCAGAACGCGGTCGCGCAGCAGGACGTTGACCAGAAGGTGGCCGACTACGCCGCGGGCAAGGCGGCCGTCGTCGCGGCCCAGGCCAACGTCGACCGCCTGAGCCAGCTCAAGGACTTCCAGCAGGTCATTGCCCCGTACGACGGCGTCGTCTCGGCGCGCAACGCCCAGGTCGGCGCCCTCATCAACGCCGGGGCGGGCGCGGAGATCTTCCACATCGCAGAGACCGACGTCCTGCGCGTCTTCGTCAGCGTGCCGCAGGCCTATGTGCGCTCGATCAGGGAGGGCCTTGCGGTCGACGTCCTCGTCCCGGAATTCCCGGGCCGCTCCTTTGCAGGCGTCGTCGCGCGCTACGCCGGCGCCCTGGACAGCGCCTCCCGCACACTGCTGACCGAGGTGCACCTGCCCAACCCCAAGGGCGAGCTCTTCCCGGGAATGTTCGGGCAGGTCCGCTTCTCCTTCAAGGTCCCGCAGCCTGCGATCCTGCTTCCGTCCAACGCGGCGATCATCAACGCGTCCGGCACCCTGGTCGCAACCGTGACGGCGCAAAACACGATCCATCTGGTGCACGTGAGCTTCGGCAGGGATTTTGGCACCCAGCTTGAGATCATCGGCGGGCTCAACGAGGGTGCGACCGTCGTCACCAACCCGAGCGACGCGCTCACCGAGGGCCTCGAGGTGAGCGTGGCGCAAACGTCCTTCGAGAAAAAGCCGTGAGGCCGCCGTCAAAGACCGTTCCTGCGGCTGCGGCCGCCCTGGCGCTCCTCGCCGGCTGCGCCGTCGGACCCGACTACACGCGGCCCCCGCTGCCGACCCCGGTCGCCTTCTCCGAGGCAGGACCCTGGAAGGTCGCCGAGCCTCGGGACTCGCTCCCCAAGACCGCCTGGTGGAAGGCCTTTCGCGACCCGGTGCTCGACTCGCTTGAGTCCAAGGCGGCCGAGGCGAGCCCCACGCTCGCGTCGGCGCTCGCCCGCTACGACGAGGCCCTGGCGGCCGCACGCGTCGCGCGCGCTGCGCTCTACCCGTCCCTTGCGCTGCAGCCCAGCGCCAACAAGGCGGGCTATTCGGCCAACCGCCAGTCGGAGTATCCCCAGACCACCTTCGCCTATACGAGCGACTCGTTCAGCCTCCCCCTCGTCCTGAACTATGAGATCGACCTCTTCGGCCAGGCACGGCGCTCGACCGAGGCCGCCCGGGCCGCCGCCGAGTCGCAGGGGGCGACCTACCAGAATGTGCTCCTGACGCTCCAGTCAGGCGTCGCCCAGAACTACTTCGCGCTGCGCTCGCTCGTGACCGAGCGCGAACTGCTCCAGAGGAACGTGGTCCTGCTCAAGGACGCCCTCGGCCTCGTGCAGAAGCTGCGCCGTGGAGGCGCCAACAGCGACCTCGATGTCTACCAGGCGCAGGCCGAGCTCGCCACGGTGGAGAGCAACGAGCTCGCGGCCGAGCAGGCGATCCAGGACCAGCAGCACGCCCTGGCGGTTCTCGTGGGGCAGAACCCCGAGGATTTCCGGATCGAGGCCGCCGCCCTGGGATCCGAGGTGCCGCCCGTGCCGGTGGGTCTTCCGAGCGAACTGCTTGAGCGCCGTCCCGACGTCGCGGCTGCCGAGCGCACGCTCGCCGCCGCCAACGCCCGGATCGGCGTCGCGAAGGCCGCGTTCTTCCCCTCCGTCTCGCTCACGGCGATGGCGGGGACCACCAGCAGCGAATCCGGCAACGTCCTTTCCTGGAGCAGCAAGCAGTGGATCTTCGGCCCCGGCTTGAACCTGCCGCTCTTCACCGGCGGCGCCAACCTGGCCAACTACCGGCAGGCCCAGGCCGCCTACCGGGAGGCCATCGCCGACTACCGCCAGCAGGTGCTGGTCGCCTTCCAGGAGGTCGAGGACGGCCTTTCGGACCTGCGCCTTCTCGAGCGCCAGTCCGAGGCGCTGCAGCGCGCCGTCGAGGCGTCGAGCGGCGCCGCCAGCCTCTCCCTGGTGCGCTACAAGGCGGGGCTCGTCAGCTACATCGAGGTGATCGACAGCCAGCGCACCCAGCTGCAGAGCGAGCTCTCGCTCACGCAGGCCAGGGAGAGCCGGCTCTCGGCGACCGTGCTGCTGATCCGCGCCCTCGGCGGCGGCTGGTGACGGCCTCCCGGGCGCCGGGTCACTTCTGCGGCGGGCTGATCGTGACGAAGGCGGAGCGCGCCTTGGGGATCGTCACCCGTACGGCAATCGTTCCCGGAACCGAAGGGGCGGCGAGCGAGGCCGACAGGGCCTGGGACCACTCCTTGTAGCTCATGCTGGCCGAGACCGCGGCGCCGGAGCGCAGCAGGTCGGTTGGAAACTGCACCAGGACCGACAGGTCCGTGTACGTGTAATTATCGACCTGGGCCTCGCAGGAGCCATCCTGGCGCACCGGGCCCACCCGGGCGAAAAGCCTCCAGGGCTCGAGCACCTGGGTGGTGAGTTCGCCGGCGTTGAAATAGACCAGCAGGTAGTGCTGGAAGCCCCCCTCCTCCGGACCGCCCTCGTTCGGGGCGCCGCCGCCGCCCGTCACGACGTACGTGATGCCGTCGTGCACCGAGCGCGCATAGAGGTGCTCGTGGCCGCTGAAGACGCATCGGACGGCGTATTTCACGAACAGGCGGTGGATCTCATCGCGGTTCGCCGGGTCCGCGAAGCCCGCCGACGCCTTGTGGGGGAACAGGGGGTGGTGGGAGAAGACGATGATTTGCGCCGCCTTCGCATTGGCCGCCAGATCCGACTCGAGCCAGGCCTCCTGGGCCTTGCCGATCCCGACCTTCTGTCCGACCTCCTCGGTATCGAGGGCGATGAAGTGGCAGGCGCCGTAGTCAAAGGACCCGTAGATTCTGCCCATGCGCTTCTCATAGAGCGCCTCCATCTCGGGCCGCTTGCTGATCTCGTGGTTGCCGGGGGCGTTATAGACCGCCGTCTCGGAGCAGGCGACGTCCGCGAGGAAGCGTGTGTACTCGGCGTCGGCCTCGCCCGTGCTCTCCTCGGACCCGTAGATCGTGTCGCCGGTCCAGAGCGCGAACGCCGGGTGCAGCAGGCGCATCTCGGCAAAGATTTCCCGCGCCGTGGGCGGCATCGGCACCCCGCGGCCCGTGGCCCGGTTGTCGCCGCCCACGATGAAGGCGAAATGCTGCGGGTCGGCGGCGGCGGCGGGTGCCTGAACCGCGGGCCCCGAGGGCAGAGGAAGCAGCGGCCGATCGGTCGCGGCGCCGGCGCATGCTGCCACCAGAAGAAAGGGCGCAAGGATCGGGTGAATCGTCATGGCAAGAAAGAAACGACGGCCGGCAAAGGCCGAAGGCGATCGAAAATCCTCCGCCGGACGGTTACAATGCGGTGAAACCCGCGCGCCCCGGATCACGGCGCCACGGGCATCTGCAGGGAACCCTTGGGCATGAAGTGGGCGGCGAAGCCCAGCTTGTCCGACCACTCGTCGATCACCTTCGTCACGGGCGAGGTCCCGCTGGACCCGCCGTGTCCCGCGTTGGAGTCGATGCGGATCAGGACCGGGCCCGAGCCTTGCACGCTGCGGACGGCGTGCTGCAGCTCGGCCGCGTACTTGAACGAATGCGCGGGGAAAACCCGGTCGTCATGGTCGCCTGTCGTCACGAGGATGGCCGGGTAGCGCACGCCCGTCTTGACCGTGTGGACGGGGGAGTACGCGCGCAGGTACTTGAAGCCGTCAGGATCGGCGCTCGATCCGTAATCCGAGATCCAGGGGGCCCCCACCGTGAACGTGTGGAACCGCAGCATGTCCATCACCCCCACCCCCGGAAGCGCCACGGCGCACAGGTCCGGCCGCTGGTTCAAGACCGCCCCCACCAGAAGTCCCCCGTTGGAGCGGCCCTCGATCAGCAGACGGTCCCTGCTTGTGTAACGGCTGCGGACCAGCGTGTCGGCCGCGCCGATGAAGTCGTCAAAGACGTTCTGCTTGCGCTCCTTCGTGCCCGCCAGGTGCCACTGCTCGCCGTATTCGCCGCCCCCGCGGATGTTGGCCTGGGCGTAGAGCCCTCCCATCTCAAGCCACACGATCGGCGGCACCGCGAAGGCCGGCGTGATCGAAATGTTGAAGCCCCCGTAGCCGTAGAGCCAGGCGGGCGTCTTGCCGTCGAGCTTGAGCCCCTTCCTTGCCGTGATGAAGAGCGGCACGCGGGTTCCGTCGCGGGAGGTGTAGAAGATCTCCGTGGTGACGTAGCGCGAGGGGTCGAACGCCAGCGTCGGGCCCTGGAAGAGCGCGCCCTTTCCGGTCTCCAGGTTGCGGCTGTAGATCGAGGGGGGCGTCAGGAACGAGGAGAAGCTGTAGAAAAACTCGGGGTCCGAGGAACGGCCCGAGATATGCGCCACGTCACCAATCCCGGGAAGAGGCACATCGCCCAGGGCAGTCCCGTCGCTGCCGAATACACTGATGCGTCCCTGCACGTCGTGGAGGGTCGCGACCACGAACTTCCCGCCCGCAAAGACGACCGTCTCGATGCTGTCCTCGAGCTGGGGGACCGCCGTCCTCCAGGCAGTGCGCTCGGGATGGAGGATGTCGATCGAGACCACCCTGCCCCGCGGGGCATCGAGGGTCGTCCTCACGTGAAACACGCTGGCGCTGCTCCCGATGAAGTCATATCGCGCATCAAACGCGTCCAGCAGCTTCACCACGGCCCCCCCGAGCTTCGGGGCGAGCGGGTCCACGAGGTCGATGTAATACAGGGCGTTCTGGATCTTTCCCGTCTGCTGCACCGAGATCGCCAGATACCTGCCATCGTCGGAGACGTCGCCGCCGAAAAACCAATCCGGGTGCTGCGCAATCTGGAAGACCAGGGAATCCGCGGACTGCTCGGTGCCGAGGCGATGGTAGTACATCTGCCTGCCGGACAGTTTTCCGAACAGCTTGTCGCCCTTGGCGACCTCGGGGAAGCGGCAGTAGAAGAAGCCCTTGCCGTCATGGGTCCAGGAGGCGGCGGAAAACTTCACCCAGCGGATGACGTCCGGCAGGTCCTTGGCCGTGGCCACATCACGCACGTGCAGCTCGACCCAGTCGGAGCCCGCCGTGGCGAGCCCGTAGCCGATCAGGGATCCGTCATCCGAGGGCGTCGGGAACGTGACGGCTACGGTGCCCTCCGCCGAAAGCAGGTTCGGGTCTATCAGGACCCTGGGCTCGGCGTCCGGGGCGTCCTTGACGTAAAGGACGGCCTGGTTCTGGAGACCATCGTTCTTCGTGAAGAACATGCGGCCTGCGCGCTTCTCCGGAATGCCGTACTTCGGGACATTCCACAACTGCTTGAGCCTCGCGTGGATCGCCTGCCTTTCCGGCATGCCGGCAAACCGCGCCGCCGTGTACGCCCGTTCGGCGTTCACCCAGGAGCGGGTCTCCGGGGAGTCGATTTCCTCCATCCATCGATAGGGGTCTGCAACCTTTTGGCCGAAATAGAGGTCGGTATGGTCGCTCCGCCTTGCAGCGGGATATTCGGAAACCTGGGCCGCCAGGCCCGCCGCAGTGGAGACAAATGCACCCATTTTTAAGATTTTCACCCAACTGGAACGCTTCATGGTAGTCCACTCTCCTCAAACACCCTTGAAGTCCAAGCCCGAAGTGCCCGGAAGCGAGCGCGACCTGCGTTTTGACACGCTCAGGGGGCTGCTCCTCGTCTGCATGACGGTGAACCACCTGCCGACCGAGCTTAGGGTAGTGACCGACCAGTCGCTCGGCATCTTTTCCGCGGCCGAGGGCTTCGTCTTCCTCTCGGGCCTGATGGCCGGCTGGGTGTACACCCGAAAGCGGCGCAGCCAGGGCCCGGAGGCCCTGTCGTCGAGCGCCATGTCCCGCTCGAAGTCGATCTATGTCTGGCACATAGGCTCCTTCCTTGCCGCCTTTGCGCTCGTCCAGCTGACGGGCCACTTCCTGCGGTTCTCCTCGACCAGCGCCCCCCGGCTCTTCATCGAGCATCCGCTCGCCTCCCTGGTGCTCGGCTTCTCGCTCCTCTACCAGCCGGGCCTGCTCGACCTCCTGCCAATGTACTGCGCCTTCGTGCTGCTGCTGCCTGCCGTGATCAACGCTCTGGAGGCCGGACGGCGCTGGCTTGTCCTGTCGCTCAGCGCGGCGGTCTGGCTCGCGGTCCAGTGGGTTCCGCCGATGGCCGGCCTACCGCTGTACCCCATCAACACGGGCACCTTCAACCTGTTCGCCTGGCAGTTTCTTTTCGTCGCCGGCATGGCCCTAGGCCACGCCCGGATGAGCGGCGAGGCCCAGGTGGCGCGGCCGAGCCGCTGGGTCGCCGCAGCGGCCCTGGCTCTCGCGCTCTATTGCCTTGGGCTGCACAAACTCCACTGGCCCGAGCCCTGGCCGGATCGCCTCTACGGCATCCTCCTGAACAAGCCTGGCCTCGGGCTCCTGCGCATGGCCGACTTCGGCTGCGTCGCCTACCTGGTTGCAATCCTCGGGGAGCGCCACCCCGGGCTTCTCACCGCCCGCCCCCTCGCCTTCCTGGGCCGGCATTCGCTGGCCGTCGTGGCGACGCAGAGCGCCGCAGTGGTGGCACTTCTGCAGTTTGCACCCCTCTTCTCGACCGGGCTGCGCCGCACCCTGACGGCACTGGCGACCATCGGGCTCCTCTTCGCGGCAGCGGCCATCCACGAGCGCCTCCACGGCGCCCTTCGCGCGCGCGCGGCACTCCGCTCTCGCCAGCGGGCGGAGGTCCTTGTAGACCGCCGCAATGAACGAGCGGCTTGAGAAGCAGATCCGTTTCATCCTCGAGGTCGACAAGCTCAAGGAGGTGTTCAGGCAGACCGTCTGCACCCAGAGCCGCCGGTCCGAGAACGACGCCGAGCACTCCTGGCACCTGTGCCTGGCCGTGATCGTGCTCTCCGAGCACTCGAACAGCCCCGGACTCGACGTCCTGAAGGTGCTCAAGATGTGCATCCTGCACGACCTCGTCGAGATCGACGCGGGCGACACCTTTGCCTACGACACGGCGGGTCGCGCCACCGCCCACGAGCGCGAGGCGCTGGCCGCCGACCGGATCTTTTCCCTCCTGCCGCAGGATCAGGCCAAGGAGTTCCGCTCGCTGTGGGATGAGTTTGAGGAGGTGAAGACGGCCGAGGCCAAGTTCGCGGCCGCGGTCGACCGCTTCCAGCCGTGCCTGCTCAACTGCAGCACGGAGGGTTCTGCGTGGAAGCGCCACGGCATCACGAAGGACCGAGTGATCGCACGGAATTCACCGATCGCTGACGGCTCAGCGGCGCTCTGGGAGGCAACCTCGAAGCTTATCGACGACGTCGAGCGCGCCGGCCACATCAATGCCAGGGCCTAGCCTCGGAATCCGCCGCAGAGCCATACGTTCGCACAGGTGCCGCGCGAAAAGGCAGACCGGCAAGAGCAGCCAGCCGGTGAGGCTTGCCCAGAAGGCGGCTTGAAGGAGCGGACTGCCCGGGTAGCCGAGCTCGACCTCGGACGTGCCCGCGGGCACGCGGATCATAACGAGGCCGGAGGGCGAGCGGGCGATCACTGCCGGGCCGCCGTTGACCGTGGCATGATACCCTGCGATGAATATCCTCGGGGTCTCTAGCCAGCCGTCTGCGACGGTGTGCGCACGGATTCGAAGCGGGCTGTGACCCTCGATGCTGAGCGGCAGCTCGCTCGGCTTGTACGTCGTAACACGCAGGCCTCCGAATCCGCCGAGGCGCGGGGATCCCGCTCCGGCCACAAAGCGCATCTGCAGGGTCTCTCCCTCGGGATGCGCCACCGAGAAGACGAACGGGACTCCCGGCTTGCGTCCGCCACGCTCCCCCTCAGGAAAGAAAAACTCCTTCCACGTGTGCGTCCCCGAGACTACGAGCGTGCCGCTCGGGACTTCGCCGTTGAAATCCAGCGTGAACAGGCTGCTCCTGCCTGCAGGAAGCCTGAGGGGCGCCTGCAATTCGGCCCGGTCGCCCGTCTCGTTTACGGTAAAGGCGACGGAAGCCCCGCGCGGGGCGTCGGCCGGCCCGCCCACGAGCCCCTCCCGGTTCGCCTGTCGCAGCGAGAGCCCATCGCGGTCCAGCATGCGCAGCTGGAGCTCCTCCGCCAGCGAGCGGACGCTGAACGAGGGCCGAGGCTCGCCCAGCATCCCGCTTGAATAAATGGCACTGACCGCGTTGTCCTCCCACATGAGGTTCTGGGAGAGCGCAGGAGGCAGTGCCACTCGAAAGCCGCGCTCCAAAAACCTGCGTGCCTCGTATCCGCTCCAGAGGCAGCCCAACGCCAGGCCCGCCAGCACCGCCCGACGCCACCTTGGGCGGGAAAGCTGCCTGAACGCCTGCAGGCCTATGAACACGGCGAACACGGAGAGGATCGGGTAAAAGCGCTGCATCGGCCACTGGTCGGTGATCCGGTCGACCCACGATGGCATGAGGGACCATATTTGGCCCGTGAGTCCCGGGATTGGAATGAGCAGAAGGAGGAGCCCGGCCGAAGCTAGCAGCAGAAATCTTAGGCCCCAGTCGCACCGCCGCCAGGCGAGCGCACCCGCTCCGACGCAGACCCAGAGAGGCAGACTCAGCTGCAGGTCCGAAAGCAGCCTGCTGCCGTCCGCACTGACGGGGCGCAGGAATCCGGACCAACCCGCCTCAAGATTGGCATACACGGCGGGGCCGCGGAAGACCTCAAGCTGCCTCGCGACGAGCGCGGGCAGCCTCAGCTCCGCGACTGAAACAAACTCGAAGCCGGCGAGCACCGCGAAAAAGAATAGGGCGCCTAGGCCTATGAGAACGTTCTGGGTCCGCCGGAGGCGGCGGTTTGTCGCCAGTCGCAGGATCACGACGGGCAGGGCGATCAGCGAGAGCCACATGGCTATCGGCGCATGGATGAACCAGATGAGCGCCACCACGGCCGCCAGGGAAAAAACACGGTCGCTGCGAACGTCGCCGCCTGCGATCCTCGAGAGAAGGTACGCGTAAAGCGGCAGGTAGGGCAGCGTGAGCCAGGAGGGAATCATGTCGCCTCCATACACGAGCGCCAGCACCCCGGGGCTCGACACGTACAGGAGGGCGAGAGCCAGGCACATCCAGGGTCTGTCGATCGCAAGGCGGCGCAGGCAGGCGTAGCAGCTGAAGGCGGCGGCGCAGAGGCTCAGGATAATCGCCAGATTCTGGACGGCAAAGCCACCCAGGCAGCCGCACGTCAAGGCGTACAGCGCGCCCGCCGCATACTCCAGGTACGGTGCCGTGCGCAGGGGATTGAAGGCGCCGTTTGAGGCAAACCCGCTCTGGCCGACCAGCACGGGAAACACGTGCTGGCGGCTTTGGGCAATGAAATCCGCAATGTGCTGCGCATAGTCCTGGGCATCCCCGGCCCCCACCCGCTCCGGGCGCGCGTAGGGCAGCGTGAGGTAAAACCCGACGCACAGAAGGATCAGCCAGCGCAGGGCCTCGCCTTTGCAATCGCTTGCTCCCATCCGCGCAAACGGGATCCGCGCCAGCAGGCCGACGACGCATAGCTCGGCGCCGAGAACGGCGAGGCCAAGCTGGACGTTACCCGGCCGTACATGGAGTGTCAGCGAAAGGTAGACTGCGGCACCGGCGGCGAGGAGGATCGGAACAAGGAAGCTGGCGAATTCGGATTTTGTGTGAGGTAACAGTCGGTCGTGGTTCAATGCGGGCTCCTGGGTAAGAGGGCACGATGGATGAGCAATTGCAGACTGGATCCGCCGAGAACAAGAGACAACCCGCAAATGGGAACGGCCAAAAAAAGCGGTCAGCTTAGATCGCGAATCGAGCCGAATTCCGGGTCGAACAGCCGCCGGTAGGTCCTGACAATCATTCCGTCCGTCAGGCCGGCCAGCCAGTCGCAGATCTGGCGCGCCTTGGCCTTCCTGCCCTTGGCGGCATCGACCAGCTGCCCGACCGCGGGTGGCAGGATGCGGATGACGCGCGGGCCGGGTTCGACGTAGTTGCGCCAGCACGAGTCCCACAGGTCGAACATCACCTTGCGCGCCTTGTGCTCCATCTGCTGGAGCTGCGGGCTCTCGAAGATGATGTCGTTGGCCAGGCGCTTGTAGAACTCCACGTGCTTTTGCGCCTCGGGGGCCACCACCAGCTCGTAGCGGTAGCGGTGGGTCTTCTCCGACATGAAGTTCTCCCGCTCCCTCAGGCGGCACGCCGTGATGAAGAAGCCTATCCTGGCCGAGAAGATGCCCGCGAGCTGGTCCGTGCGGATCGCGTCGAGAAGCTCGTCCAGAAGGCGCGACGCCAGCGGCCCGTTGACTCCCTCCTGCGCCCAGGTCTCGATCCGCTCGATCGTCAGGAAGCCCGCCTTGACCCCGTCGACGATGTCGTTGAGGGAATACGCCGCGTCATCAGCCCAATCCATGATCTGGCACTCGACGCTCTTGAAGGCGTTGAGCGGCTCGCCCGCCTTGAGCGTCCTCGGGGCCTTCGCCCCGCCGAATACAAAGTCCCTCACCCCGCTCTGCGTGTCGTAGAGGAAATGGTTGCTCGGCCTCTTGGGGAATTCTCCGAACAGGGTCTTGTACTTGAGGACCCCGTCCAGCAGTGCGCGTGTCGGCTGCATCCCGTGGACCCCCGAGCGCTCCTGGTACATGGTCTCGATCAGCAGGTGCAGCGTCTGGGCGTTGCCTTCGAAGCCGCCCCAGCCTGCCATCAGCTCCTGCAGGGTGCGCTCCCCTGAGTGCCCGAAGGGCGGATGCCCCAGGTCGTGGGAAAGGCAGACCGCCTCGACCAGGTCGGCGTCGATGTGGAAGTCGTCGCGCAGGGGCTTGCCGACGGTGCGCAGGTACTGGCAGATCGAGCGGCCGATCTGGGCGACCTCCATCGAATGCGTGAGGCGGGTGCGGTAGAAGTCGTACTCGCCCGAGAGGAAGACCTGGGTCTTGGACTGCAGCTTCCTGAAGGCGTGGGCATGGATGATCCGGTCGCGGTCGATCTGGAACGCGTTCCGATAGTCGGTCTTGCGCGGCCCGCCAAAGGTTTCGCTGTCGAACGCGCCGTAGAATCGGTTGGTCATCAGTCGCTCCAACAGAGCACACCCGCGCCTGCGGATGCAATCCCGTAGCGACAGCCATAAGACTCGCTTCGGGGTTGTTTTGCGGGGAAAGCAGGGCAACACTTCGGGCTACATATGAGCTCCCGGACAATGAAAGCCCTGTCCAAGGTGAGACCCGGCCCCGGCGTGGACCTTGTGGAGGTCCCCGTTCCCGTGCCCGGCCCCAACGATGTCCTGATACGGATCCGCAAGACCTCCATCTGCGGGACCGACGTCCACATCTACAACTGGGACGACTGGGCGCAGAAGACCATCAAGACCCCGATGGTGATCGGCCACGAGTTCGTGGGCGTCATCGAGGAGGTCGGCAGCTCCGTGCAGCGCTTCCACAAGGGCGACCTTGTGGACGGCGAGGGCCACATCGTCTGCGGCGTCTGCCGCAACTGCCTGGCGGGCAGAAGGCACCTCTGCAAGGACACGAAGGGCGTCGGCGTCAACAGGCCCGGGGCCTTTGCGGAGTATCTGTGCATCCCAGCGACGAACGCCGTGCCGGTCGATCCGTCGATCCCGCTGGACGTCCTCTCCTGCTTCGATCCGTTCGGCAACGCCACCCACACCACGCTCCAGTTCGACCTCGTGGGGGAGGACGTGCTGATCACGGGCGCCGGTCCCATCGGGTGCATGGCCGCCGCGATCGCGAAGCACTGCGGAGCCAGGAAGATCGTTGTGACCGACGTCAACCCCGCACGCCTTGCCCTCGCAATGAAGATGGGCGCCACCCGCGCGGTGGACGTCTCCAAGGAGAGCCTGCCCGGCGTGCAGGCCGAACTCGGAATGAAGGAGGGCTTCGACGTCGGCCTGGAGATGTCCGGCAACCCGAAGGCGCTCAATGACATGATCGACAACATGGCCCACGGGGGACGCATCGCGCTCCTCGGCATCATGACGGCGGCCGCCGCGGTCGACTGGAACAAGGTCGTCTTCAACATGCTGACGATCCGGGGCATCTACGGGCGCGAGATGTACGATACCTGGTACAAGATGACCGCCATGATCCAGAGCGGCCTGGACATCTCCCCTGTGATCACCCACCGCTTTGACTACACCGACTTCCAGAAGGGGTTCGACCTGATGCGCTCCGGCAAGAGCGGCAAGATCGTGCTCACCTGGAGCTAGGGCGAGGCCGAGCCACCATGACCCCCGACTACAGGGCCCATGCCCAGAAGACGCTGGCCGAGATCTCGGCCGCCGGCCTGACCAAGGTCGAGCGCGTGATCGCGACCCCCCAGGGAGCGCACATCGCCGTCGCCGGCGGCGCGCGCGTCCTCAATTTCTGCGCCAACAACTACCTCGGCCTCGCCAACCACCCGGAGGTGGTCGCCGCGGCCCACGCCGCACTCGATCGTTGGGGCTACGGCCTTGCCTCGGTGCGCTTCATCTGCGGCACCCAGGAGATCCACCAGGAGCTTGAGGCGCGGCTCAGCTCCTTCCTCGGAACCGAGGGGACGATCCTCTACTCCTCCTGCTTCGACGCCAATGGCGGCGTCTTCGAGACCCTGCTCGGGGAGGAGGACGCCGTCATCAGCGACGAGCTCAACCATGCCTCGATCATCGACGGGATCCGCCTCTGCAAGGCCAAGCGCTACCGCTACCGCAACTGCGACATGGTCGACCTTGAGGGCCGCCTCAAGGAGGCCCGGGCCGACGGGGCGCGGTTCACGCTCGTGGTGAGCGACGGGGTATTCTCGATGGACGGGACGATCGCGCCCCTCAGGGGCATCTGCGACGCCGCGGAGCGCCACGGGGCGCTCGTCATGGTGGACGACAGCCATGCCGTCGGCTTCATGGGTGCCCACGGACGCGGCACTCCCGAGCACCACGGGGTGATGGACCGCGTCGACATCCTCACGGGGACGCTCGGCAAGGCGCTCGGCGGCGCTTCCGGGGGCTACGTGAGCGGCCGCCGGGAGATCATCGACCTCCTGCGCCAGCGCTCGAGGCCCTACCTCTTTTCCAACAGCGTTCCCCCCGCGATCGCCGCAGCCTCGATCGCATCCCTGGACCTGATCACCCGCTCTCCCGGGCTGCGCGACAAGCTCCACCGCAATACCCGGATTTTCCGTGCGGGCCTTGCGGAGGCCGGCCTTGAGATCCGCCCGGGCACCCATCCGATTGTGCCGATCATGCTCGGCGACGCCACGCTCGCCCAGAGGTTCGCATCCCGGATGCTGGAGAAGGGGGTCTACGTGATCGGCTTCTTCTATCCCGTCGTGGCCCAGGGCGCCGCGAGGATCCGCACCCAGGTGAGCGCCGCCCATGACGAAGAGGACCTGCATACTGCCATCCGCGCGTTTGCCGAGACGCGCAAGGAGCTCGCAAGCTAGCGTCCCCTAGGCCTCCCTAACCCACCATGTCCAAACCCACGGAAACCGCATTCAGGCGAATGGAAAAAGCCGCGCGCACGGCCGCCGAAGGCAGCTACAGCCCCTATTCCAAATTCCCCGTCGGGGCCGCGGTCATCGCGGGCTCGGGAAAGATCTACAGCGGCTGCAACGTCGAGAACGCCTCCTACGGCCTGTGCAACTGCGCCGAGAGGACCGCCATCTTCAGCGCGGTGGCCGCCGGCGAGCGCTCGATCAAGGCCGTGGCCGTCTTCACGCCGACGCCGCTGCCCACGGCGCCGTGCGGCGCCTGCCGGCAGGTGATCAACGAGTTCGGGCCGGACGCCGCGGTGGTCTGCGTCTGCAGCTCCAAGAGCCGCATCGACACTCGCCTGACGGCGCTTCTGCCCGGCGCGTTCGGTCCCGGCGACCTCGCCTAGGCCGAGAGGTAGCCCCGGACGGCGGACTCGACCTCGGAGGCGGGAAAGTCCCGCTCGGAGCGGTCCGTCATGTCGCGCACCTTGACGACCCCCTTGGCGAGCTCATCGCCTCCGTAGATGAGCGCGAGCCGCGCTCCCGACTCCGCAGCGGCCTTGAACTGCTTGCCGAAGGCGAGGTCCCTGAGAGGGTACTCCACGCGGAAGCCCGCCGCGCGCAGCCGGTGGATGTCGGCAAAGGCCGCGCGCCTCTCGGCGGCCCCGCCGATGACGCAGTAGACATCCGGCGCCTGCGTCAGGGCCGGGGTGAGGCCGCGCTGCTCCAGCAGCAGCGAAAACGTCATGTCGCCAATGGCGAAGCCGACCGCCGGAAGCGCCGAGCCGCCCAGCTTGCCCACAAGGTCGTCGTAGCGGCCGCCGCCCGCCAGAGCCCTCAGCTCGCCCTTGCGGTCGAAGGCCTCGAAGACAAATCCGGTGTAGTACGCAAGCCCGCGGACGACCCCGAGGTCGACCTGGACGAAATCCTTCAGGCCCATGGCCTCCAGTCCCCCGAGCAGCGTCCTCCACTCGGCCAGGCGGGCGGAAAGCGCCCCGGAGGCCTCTGCGCCTCCCACGGCTTTCTCCAGATCCGGGAACGAGCGGATGCCCAGAAACGCGAGGACCTTGGCCTTGACGTCCGGCGCCAGCGCTCCGAACGCCTCCTCGTAGGGCCGGAAAGCGTCGTCTCCGCTGCGCTCGAACTTGTCGACGACGCCAAGCATCGAGCGGATGCGCGCCTCGTCGAGTCCGAGCGAGGCCAGGTAGTGCAGCCACATGTTGCGGTCGCTCAGGCGCACATAGAAATCCTCGGCCGTGAGGCCGAAGGCGCGCATGAGCTGCACCAGGAGCGAGATCAACTCGATCTCCGCCTCCGGTCCCGCCTCGCCGAAGATGTCGGCGTTGAGCTGGGAAAAACAGCGGCCGCGGCCCTTCTGCATCCGCTCATACCGGTAGAACTCCGCGATGCTGAACCACTTGACCGGGCGCTTGAGGGCGTTGGCCCTTGCCCCAACGAGACGGCACACGCTCGGGGTCATCTCCGGGCGCAGGGCGACATCGCGCCCTCCCTTGTCGGTGAAGCTGAAAAGCTGGTTCTCTATCTCGTCACCCGACTTCGCCTTGTAGAGTTCCAGGGGCTCAAGGACCGGCGTGTCGTATTCGGAAAAGCCAAAAGCCAACGCCGTCTGCCGCCACAGGCGAAAGAGATGGGTGCGCTTTGCCAGGTCCTCTGGATAAAAGTCGCGAAATCCGGGCAGGCTCTGGAACGTGGCCATCAGGGACGGACACGCTGCACGACGTCCATTACGGGTCGACCCAAAATTACTCCGACACCCAACCCCGCTCAGGTGAGCGTGGTTAGGTCGAGCTTCTTGAGTTGCTGCTTGAGGATCTTGCCCGCCTTGAATTTGACGACGGCGCGCTGGGGAATGATTACTTCGGCTTCGGGCTTGTTGGGGTTGCGCCCCACCCGTTGCTTGCGCACCTGAACCTCAAGCACGCCAAAATTGCGAAGCTCGACGTTGCGACCCTCGGAAAGGGCCTTTTGCACGATGTCGAGGGTCTGCTGGACCGTGTCGACGATCTGTTTCTGCGGGAAACCGGCCTTCCGGTAAATCTCTAACACGATCTCGCGTTTGGTGAGGTTCGTGGACATAAATTATTCCTTTTGGTGTGAACTTTAACGAAGCTTGTTAAATTATTCGTCTGGGATGAATTGCGTCAATACTTATCCTCACTGAATCATGCCTGACCCCGCAGCTGTCAATTCCATGTTTGGGCGCATCGCCCGGCGCTATGACCTCGCCAACCGCATCCTGAGCGGGGGAATCGACCTGTACTGGAGGGCCCGCCTCGTGTCGTCTGTCGCAGCGGGGCACCCCAGGGACGTCCTCGATCTGGCCACAGGCAGCGGCGATGTCGCCTTCGCGCTCGCCCGGGCCCTTCCCCGGGGGACGCGAATTCTCGGGATGGACTTCTGCGCCCCGATGCTCGACGAGGCGAACGCCAAGAAAAGCAGGCGCCCCGGTAGCGGCGCAATCGAGTTTCGCATCGGCGACGGGCTGGCGCTTCTCCTGCCCGATCAGAGCTTCGACGCCGTCACCATCTCCTTCGGGCTGCGCAACATGGCCGATCGTAACCGCTGCCTCGCGGAGATGCGGCGGGTACTCAGACCCGGCGGCCGCCTCCATGTCCTCGAGTTTTCCCAGCCGCAGCGCTGGGTGCGCCCTCTCTACTCATTCGAGCTTCGCCACATCGTCCCCCGCGTGGCGGGCCTCCTCACGGGCGACAGGGACGCATACCGCTACCTGGGGGATTCCATCGAGGCGTTTCCCGGCATGGACGCGCTCTCGCAGGAAATTCGGGGCGCAGGCTTCGCCGAGGTCCGTGCATCGGCGATGACCTTAGGGGTCGTCGCGCTGCACATCGCGAGCCGCTAGCGGCCGCGTCAGTTGAACGACTTGCCGCAGCCGCACGTCGACTTCGCGTTGGGGTTTCGAATCTCGAAGCCCTTGCCGTGCAGACCGTCGTCAAAATCCACTGTCGTTCCGTCGAGGTGCGAAAGGCTTGTCGGATCCACGATGATCGAGACCCCTTCGCTCTCGAACGCCGCGTCGTCGGCCTTCGCATCGTCGAAGGACATCCCGTACTGCATGCCCGAGCAGCCCCCGTTTTCGACAAAGAGGCGCAGACGCCCCGCGGCCTTCTCGGAGGCGGACCGCATCGTGCGCACTTGGTCGGCGGCCCTCGGTGTGAGTACGATCATGCGCGCACCTTAGGAGCCGGCGGGCTCCTGTCAAATGGAGCGGCCGAGAGTTGACCGGGAAGCTCTGCAGCAGATTTCACGCCGAATCCAAAATGATTCACTTGCAAGCGCCCTTTCAGGGGGTTTGCCTTGGTCAACCGTGGCAGCGATCAAGAAAATCCTGAACGAAATCAGCTACGAGATGGTGCGCCAAATTGCCGAGGGCGGCATGGGTGTCGTCTACGAGGCCGACCAGCTCGGGGCGGGCCAGTTCAGGAAGACGGTGGCCGTCAAGCTGATCCGCGAGGAGTACTCGACCATTCCCGAATTCCAGAAGAACTTCATCGGCGAGGCGCGCCTCGTGGCCGACCTGATCCACACGAACATCGTCCAGACCTACCACCTGGGAAAGACGGGAGAGCAGTACTTCATGGTGATGGAGTACGTCGGAGGCCACAACGTGGAGCAGTTTCTGGAGAAGCACCGCCAGCTGGGACGGCAGGTGCCCGTGGATCTGGCCGTCTTCATCGTCTCGCGGGTCGCGCGCGGGCTCGCCTACGCGCACCAGAAGCGGGACCGGGAGGGCAACCACCTCAATATCGTCCACCGCGACATCGGCCCCAAGAACATCATGATCGGCTACGAGGGCGACGTAAAGCTGACGGACTTCGGCATAGCGAAGGCCCTGAACCTCATGTACAACGAGGAGGGCAAGGTGATCGCCGGCAAGGACGAGTACCTCTCGCCGGAGCAGGCCAGCTATGCCGTCACCGACGCCAGGGCCGACCTCTTCCCCCTCGGCATCGTGCTGACCGAGATCCTCCTCCTCAGGAACCTCTTCAAGAGCAACGACCGAAGCCAGTCCCGCCGCAACATCCTGACGATGCCGATCCCGCGCTTCCAGAGCCTGCGCCCGGAGATCGACGAGCGGCTCGAGCACCTGATCCAGAAATGCCTCAAGCGGGACCGGGATAGCCGCTGCCAGTCGGCGGCCGAGGTGCTCCACGAGCTCGAGGTCTACCTTTACAGCGACGGCTACGGCCCCACTAACGAAAAGCTCGGAGCCTACATGAGGGAGCTTTTCGCCTACAAAGAACCCCGATCGCCCTTACTACCCCCACCTCCCCCACCCGAGCCGAACCCGTGAGGAATCTCAACCCTCTATCCCGATGAGCGTGGGCGGATTCAGCCAAGACCTCCGGCAGCGGCAGTCCCAGTCGCTGGTGCTCGCGCCCCAGCTGCGCCAGTCGCTCAAGATCCTCCAGGTGGCGGCGCTCGACCTGCGCTCCGTCATCCAGGAGGAGCTCCAGTCCAACCCGGCGCTCGAGGAGTTGCCCATGGACAGCATGAGCATCGAGAAGGACGAGGCGACCAACGCCGATGCCGATGCCCGCGATGCGGATGGCGACGACGGCGGCTCCGGCGCCGATGGGACCCCGGACCCGGCGGCGGAACCGAAGCGCGAGGAGATGGATTTCACCAAGGAGTTTGAGATCCTCGGAAAAATTGACGACGACTGGCGCGACTACATGGCAACCGCCGGGGGCGCCCAGCCCTTCACGGCCGAGGATGCGGAGCGCCGCCAGCACTTCTTCGATTCCGTGGCCACCGAGACCTCGCTCCAGGAGCACCTCATGCGCCAGGCGGAGATGACCGACCTCGATCCCAAGGCGATCGCCGCCATGCAGCACCTGGTGGGAAGCCTGGACGACCGCGGCTTCCTGACCGTGAGCGCCCCGGATGTGGCGCTCCAGACCAACCTTCCCCTGGAGTCCGTGCAACAGGCGGTGGCGGCCTTGAAGGGCTTCGAGCCCCCAGGAATCGGCTCGGAGAACCTGGCGGAGTGCCTCCTGGCGCAGCTGACGGCCAAGGGAAGGCGCGACTCGCTCGCTTCGCGGATCATCCGGGACCACTTCGACCTGCTCACGCGCCGGCGGATCCCCGAAATCGCCCGCAAGCTCGGCGTCGCCTCAGACGACGTGCAGGGCGCCATCGAGGAGATCGGCAAGCTCAACCCGGCTCCAGGCCGCCAGTTCGCCGAGGACCAGAACCGGGTGGTCGTGCCCGACGTCGTGGTCGAGCACGACGGCAACGACTGGAAGATCCACCTCAATAACGACTATATCCCGCGGCTGAGGATCTCGAGCACCTACCGCGACATGATCGCGCGGGGCGTCCTCTCCAAGGGCGAGCGCGACTACCTGAAGGAGCGCATGCGCTCCGGGAAGTTCCTGATCGACTCGATCGAGCAGCGCCAGCGCACCATCGAGCGCATCACCCGCGAGATCCTGAAGGCCCAGATGGCCTTCTTCGAGAAGGGCGTGGCCTACCTGCGCCCCCTCACGATGACCCAGATCGCGGACGTCGTGGGAGTCCATGAGACCACCGTCAGCCGCGCCATCGCGAACAAATACATCCGCACGCCGCACGGGGTGTTCGAGTTCAAGTATTTCTTCACCCCGGGCTACCAGAATGACAGCGGCGCCTCGGTGTCCAACACGAGCGTGAAGGAGATGATCGCCGACCAGATCGCCGCCGAGGACAAGGCGGCGCCGTTCAGCGACCAGGACCTGGTGGCCAAGCTCCAGGAGAAGGGCATCAACATCGCACGGCGAACCGTCGCCAAGTACCGCGAGGAGCTCGCCATCCTGCCGAGCAACCTGAGGCGCGACTACAAGTAGGCCGACGGGTCGGCCCTCAGGGCGCTGCCCGAAAAGCGGTCCGCATCGGCCGCGTCGATCCAGGCCGCAAAGCCGATCATGGCGGCATTGTCGCCGGTGTGTCTCGGCTGCGCCGCGAGGAACGAAACGGCCGCCCGCCCGGCCACCCGCTCCAACTCTGCGCGCAGCGCCGTGTTGTTCGCGACGCCCCCGGATAGTCCCAGGCTGCGGTAGCGCCCAAGCGCGAGGGCGGCCGAGGTCTTTGAGGCCAGGGCGTCGACGACCGCCGCCTGGTAGCTGGCGCAAAGGTCCGGCAGCGCCGTGCGCACGGCCTCCTCCGGCATCGCCTGCACGCGGTAGCGCAGGCTCGTCTTCAGTCCCGAGAAGCTGAAATTGAGGTCGCCCTTTTTCCCGATGCCCCTGGGGAAGTCATAGGCATCCGGGCGGCCGCCGGCCGCCAGGCGCTCCACGGCGGGGCCGCCGGGGTAGCTGAGCCCCAGAAGCTTGGCCCCCTTGTCCAGGGCCTCGCCCGCGGCATCGTCGCGCGTCGCCGAGATCGCCGCAATTCGCCGCTCGGCCGAGAGGCAGAAGAGGATCGTGTTGCCTCCCGACACAATGAGGCCCAGGTGCGGCAGCAGCGCCGAAAGGCGGGCGTCAAACGTGTCGGGCGACTCGCCATGCAGGCCTATGAACGGGGACCAGGCGTGGGCCCGCAGGTGGTTCACTCCGACGACCGGAAGCCGCAGCGAGCGGGCGATGGCCTTCGCGGCCACGGTCCCAATTGCCAGGCAGGCGGCCAGCCCTGGGCCGCGGGTCACGGCTACCCGCGAGAACCGGGGCCACTCGCCGCTGGACCTCGCCCTCTCGATCAGCGGCCCGAAGTGGCGCAGGTGCTCCCGGGTCGCGAGGTCGGGGACGACGCCCCCGTGCTCGGAATGCAGCTCCATCTGGCTGTGGATCCAGTCCCATGCGACGCCGACGCCCGGATCAAACGCGGCGAGCGCGGTCTCGTCGCAGGAGCTCTCGAGGGCCAGGATCACTTTTCGAGGAGGTGGGCCGCTCGAATGACGTCCAGGGCGGCATCGAGCTGGCGGTCCTCTATGGGCTCAAACCCGAAGCGCTCCTTGAAATCGGCGCGAGCAGTGATCTCCGGCCGCGCCTCCTGGCGCTCGAGCTTGCGGTCGTCCTCCTCGCTCAGGACGACCTCGACCTGCGGCGCGATGCCCTTGCCGTGGATCAACGCCCCGCTCGGAGTGAAGTAGTGGGCCGTCGTCAGGCGCATGCCCTCCCCATTGCGCAGCTCGAACTTCGACTGCACGCTGCCCTTGCCGTAGGAGCGCTCGCCGACGATCACCGCGCGGCCCGTGTCCTTCAGGGCGCCGGCCACGATCTCGGCGGCGCTCGCCGTGTCGCCGTTGATGAGGACGGCCACCGGGATCTCCAGCGGAGCGCCCTCGGTCTCGGAGAGATAGCTGTCGCGGTCGTCGGGGTTGCGACCCTGGGTGTAGACGATGAGCTCGTTCTTCTTGAAGAACGGCTCGGCGACCGCCACGGCCGCGTCCAGCAGACCTCCCGGGTTGTTGCGCAGGTCGATCACGAGGCTGTCGATCCCCTTTTTCAGAAGCCGGTTGAGGGCATCGATAAACTGCTCGCCGGTGTGATCGGAGAAATCCCGGATCTGGATGTAACCGATGGTGCCATCGATCACCCGCGTCCCGCGCACGCTCACGATCTTTATCACCTCGCGGACGAGGTCCAGGTTCATCCTGCGCCCCGTTGCGGGGCGCATCACCTCGAGGCGCACGTGGGTGCGCGGCTTGCCGCGGAGCCGGTCGACCACGGAGTCCATCTCGGTGCCGGCCAGCAGGGACTTCCCGTCGATAGTCAGGATCTGGTCTCCCTGCGCGATGCCGGCCCTGTCGCCAGGGGAGCCCGGGATCGGGTTCACCACGGTGAACGCGCCCTTGTGCAGTTCCACCTCGATTCCGATGCCTCCGTACTCCCCGTTCAGGTCCTCGTCGAACTCCTGGTTGTCCTTGGCCTCGAGGAACTCCGAGTGCGGATCGAGCGACTCGACCATCCCGTGCAGCGAGTGCCTGGCCAGCGCGTCGTAGCTGGCGGCCGTGCCGTCGACGTAGTTCTCGTGCACGATCTTCAGGACCTCACGGACGTACGCCGAGCTGCGGTCGAGCTCCCGGTTCGGGAACAGGCTCCAGGACGCCAGGGCGTGCGTGAAGGCCACGTACACGGCGATCCCTGCCGCGGCGGCGGCGAGGAGTACGAGAATCCGTTTGAACATGGCCGCAAGTGTGTCCATCGGCTGGGGTTTGTAAATGAAGGCTTCGAAACGCATTCCGGCTCTCCCCGCCCTCGCCGCGGCCCTGCGCGAACGCGCGGCGGGCGCAGCCGCCGTGAGCTTCGCCGACTTCATGGACGTGGCCCTCTATGGCCGCGGCGTGGGCTACTACCGCTGCGAGCGCCGCCGGGTCGGCCGCCAGGAGGGGACGGATTTTTTCACGGCCAGCTCCTCGCCGCTCTTCGGCCCGCTGGTCGTGGAGTCGTGCGTCCAGCTGCTGGGCAGAGCGGCCGCAAGCGAGCATGAATTTGTCGAGATCGGCTCCGAGCCCAGCGGCGGGATCCTGACGGGCATCAAGCATCCGTTCCGCGCCTACCGCCAGGTGCGCCTGGGAGACCCCCTGCGGATCGAAGGCCGCTCGGTCGTCTTCTCCAACGAGCTCTTCGACGCGCAGCCCTTCCGGCGCTTCCGCTACCGAGAGGGAACATGGCGGGAGCTCGGCGTCTCGCTCGAGACCGACGTCCTGGAGGAGACGGAGCTTGGGGCCGCCCGGCTGGCGCTGCTGCCGGATGGGGCCGGCGAGGGTTATGTCATCGACGCGCCCCTGGCGGCGTCCGAACTCGCCCGCAGCCTTGCGGCGCAACCCTGGACAGGACTCTTCCTCGCCTTCGACTACGGAAAGAGCTGGGAGGAGCTCTGCCACAGCCACCCGGAGGGCACAGCCCGCGCCTACCGCCACCACGCCCAAAGCTGCGACCTTCTCGCCTTCCCCGGGGAGCAGGACCTGACCTGCCACCTCTGCTGGGACTGGATTTCCACCGCGCTTTCGGAGCGCGGGTTTGCCGCGCCGACACTCGAGTCCCAGGAGGCGTTCTTCGTCCGGCACGGCGCGGCGCTCCTGGCGCGCACGGCGCAGGCCGAGGCCGGGCGCCTGAGCCGCGACAAGCTCTCCCTCATGCAGCTGCTGCATCCGGCCCACATGGGCCAGAAGTTCCAGGCCCTCTGGGCAATGCGCTCCACGGGCGGCGGCGGCCCGCCCGTAAGAATCCCCTTGCCTACTGCTTGCGCCGGCCGCTAACGTCTTCCTTTTAACTCAATCCACCATGCCCAAAGTCTGCGTTATCACAGGTCGTCGTCCCGTCAAAGGGAGCATCATCAATCGCAAAGGCCAGACCAAGAAGAGCGGTGGGATTGGCACGCACGTCACCAGCATCACCAAGCGCAAGTTTCGCCCGAACCTGCAGCGCGTGCGTATCCGCACGGCTAACGGCGGCACCAAGCGCGTCTGGGTTTCGGTCAAGGCGCTGAAGGCCGGGCTGGTCCAGAAGGCCTGATAACCATCATTTTACAAAAACCCGCAGGCTCGGTCCTGCGGGTTTTTTTGCGCCCTTGGGGAGCCCCCTTTTAGGGCCCCGCAGCGAGAGTCAGCAGTTTCCTTGCCTCGCCGTCGTCCAGGGGCACCCGCTCAAACAGGCTGCCGGCAAAGGTCGCCTCGGCCGTGCTGAAGCCCTGGGGATTGGCCCCCGGGGTCAAGGTATCCATATGCCCCGGGTGATGGACGGTCGTGAAATTGCCCACGATTCGGTCGTCCAGGGCCACGACCAGGTGGTTCCTCAGGGCCTGGAGGCTCCCCTCCAGCTTGAGGTCATAGGGCCCCGTGTTTGACGCCAGCTGGGGCCCCAGGAGGATCACCAGGGTGTGCTCGCCGGCCGTTGCGGCCACCGAAAGGCCCTCCTGCAGGCCATAGCCCCATTCATCCATCACAATGCGATAGGAGTTGGCCGCCTCGGCCCGCGCCAGGATCAGATTGCCGTCGCCCGCCACCCCCACCCCCAGCAGCGGCAGGCCCGACGCGACGCGGCCGGCTACGGGGAACGTGAAGCGGTACTTGAGGGCTCCCTTCTTCTGCTGCAGCGAGTACACGTTACTCAGGGCGAAGTCGCGCAGCTGCGCCGGCGGCGTCGCCAGTGACTCGATCGATCCCGCGTAGTAGGCCGACGCCGACGAGAAGCCCTGCGGATTGGTCCCGATCGACACGAGCCCGTAGGTGTCGAGGTTTGCGTCTACCTTGGCCGTCCACACCCGCTGCCCATCCATCCACACGCACAACGTATGGGACAACGCCTCCAAGGACGCGCGGTCGATCCCCCATTCCCGCGGCACGTCCGCACGCGCGACCTGGGCGCCCACGAAGACCGCAATCTCGTGGAGACCGTCACCCTTGACGGCGATGTCCGCGGATGACGTGAGACCGACGCCCCATTCATCCACGCTGAAGCGGATCGTGTGGTCGGCGTGGGTCTGGACCAAGAGCAGGTTCCCGCGCCCGGGGCTGCCCGAGCCGAGGAGCGGCTGGCCCACATTGGTCACGTTGAAAGGAAAGGTCACCCGCATGCGCCACATGCCAGGCTCGGCCGCCTGCGCCTGAAGCTCGGAGACGGTGCGCGCGGGAAGCCGCTCCACCCCCGTGACGGTTCCCGTGAACGCGGGATCGTTGCCCGCCGGGTTCCTCCCGACGAAGACCCAGCCCGGAGGCGAGTCATAGAAGCGCACGCGCTGGCGGATGAGCGGCTTCCCATCGAGCTTCACCATCGCCGTCGTCTTCAGGGCCTCGGTCTCCGCGTCGCTGCGCCTGCCAAACCAGGCGTGCCCGTAGGGAGGGTAAAGGGAACCCAGGTCGACCTCCAACTCGTGATCCTTGGAGGGATCGACGACCACAAGGGACGACTTGATGCTCCCGTACCCGTTGTGCTCGACGGCAAACTCGGCCTGGTTTGCCTCGTGCTGCGCCACATAGACGACGTCCGTGTAGCCGGGAAGGCCGGTCGCGACCAGCGGCCGGTACAAGGGCCGCCCGTCGTAGGGCGGGAGCCTGAAGCGCAAGCGGATCGGGCCGTAATGCACCAGGCCCGCCCGCTCCAGGAGGTAGGACGGGTAGTTTCCGATCCGCGACAGGAGCGCCCAGCTCTGGGGCCGGATGTTCTGAAAGCGGGAATTAAGCTGAAGGGCCCCCAGGAAGTTGCTGAGCACGGCAGCGAGCGCCAGGGCGACGAACCCCGCGCGCCACAGGCGGGGCCCCGCGCCGCGCTGTTCCGAGCGTTCCGCCGAGCACAGGCCCGCGACGAGCACGATGTCGGCGACCAGGACCCCCTGGAAATCCACGATGTAGCGGTTCGAGCGGTTGCCGTAGAACGCGAGCGAGAGGTACATGCAGACGAAGCCGAGCGTCATGAGGCCCAGGAGCGCCCTCAGCTTGGAGGGCCGGTGCGCCGCCCTCAGGAACCAGGCGAGGCACAGCAGCGCGAGGAGCGCCACCGCGAGCTGCCCGTGGATCTGCTCGTAGCCGTAGTAGCCTGCGGGCCGGACATACGCGTTCATGGGGAACACATAGGGAAAGTAGAGGCTGAACGCCGGCGGCAATAGGAAGTACCACTTCAGGTTGCTCCAGAAGAACGAGAGCCGGTAGAGCGGGAAGTGCTCGAGAATCATCGCATCGAGCTGGTAGTGGATGCCGAACTCGAGCGGGGAACCGAACCTGAGGTAGTTATAGGCGCCGAGGGCCGCCCCCACGACTGCCGCGGGCAGGACCGCGCATGCAAAAAGGCGGCCCAGCCCCCCGTCGCGCCGTATGAGGAGGAGCGCGAACAGGGCCACGACCGGCAGGGCGAAGACGTAGTCCGGGCGGCACCCTACGGCCAGGCCCGCCGCAAGGCTGGCGAAGGCGACCCACCTGGCCGCCTTCTCGCGGGCGTGCCAGGCGTTGAAGATGCAAAGCCAGGTCAGCGCGTGGAAGAAATAGCCGGCGGCGATCGAGGTCTCGTAGAAGCCGCCCACGACCACCAGGGACGGCGTGCACGTGGCCACGGCGAGAAGGAAGACTGAGGCGATTTCCTGGACGGCCCCGATGCCCGGGAAATGCCGCTTCTTCGCGTCCGCAAAGAGGCGCAGGTAGACCAGAAATCCGGCCGTGACGAAGAGCAGCGTCACGGCGTTGCCCGAGATGTCGGAGCCCGTCAGCAGGTGGTAGGGCAGGTAGACGAGGACCACCGGGACGATGCCGAAGTAGAGGTAGTAGTGTCCCTTGTAGACGCTGGCGTCCAGGAGCGTGACCGCGCCGTCGCGCACCGCCGGCTCGGCGCTCAGGTAGCGCGGGTCCACCGCCGTATCCATGTACAGGTGGCCCTGCTGGAGCCCGCGGGCGAGCGAGGCGTAATAGTCTTGGGACGATTCCCCCTTGAAGGAATAGGCGTACTTCAGCGAGTCGCTGTAGGCGCCCAGCCATGCGTAGGCGGCCAGGATCAGCAGGCCCGTGAATAAGCTCGCGATGCGCATTCGGCGGTGGGATTTGGCGGGTGGCTAAGGTGGAAGAGGCCGCCGCATGGGCCCCAGGCACCTTATGGAACGGTCCAATGTGCGCCCCGAGGCCGGTCAGTCAATCGGAGAGCTGCCGCTGGCCGGGATCTCCGCCCGCGGTCGAACGCTGAGGAAATTCGAGGCGCGTGCATCGAGACCGCGCTTTCGCTCTTTGCGGCCAATCGACCCCGGGGGCCGCGCCGGGTCAGGGTGGCGGCTCCACGGGATGCAGCTCGCCCGAATAGAGCCTGTAGGCGATCGGCTCAGACGGCCTCGAGATGCGGCTCACGTCGAGGCCGCGGGCCCGGACGTAGTGGCAGCGGGCCCGGAGTATCCGGCAGGAGAAGATCCCGCGGCGGCCAAAAAAAAACCTCACATCGCCCTAAAAACCACCGATGCGTTCTGCCCGCCGAAACCCAGGTTATTGCTGAGGACGGTCCTGACCGGCGCGGAGCGCGCCGCGTTGGGGACATAGTCCAGGTCGCAGTCGGGATCCGGGTCCTCGAGGTTCATCGTCGGCGCGATGACGCCCTGCTCGATCGTCTTCACGCAGATGACGGACTCGATTCCTCCGGCCGCGCCCAGGAGGTGGCCCGTCATGGACTTCGTCGAGCTGATCGCCACCTTGCGCGCGTGCTCGCCGAACTCCTTCTTGATGGCGAGCGTCTCAAACTTGTCGTTGTAGGGGGTCGAGGTGCCGTGCGCGTTGATGTAGTCGATCGAGGACGGATCGACCGAGGCGCTCGCCATCGCGCGGCGCATCGCCATCGACAGGCCCTTGCCCTCGGGATCGGGCTGGGTGATGTGGAAGGCGTCGCACGTGGCGGCGTAGCCCGCCAGCTCGCAGTAGATGCGCGCCCCGCGGGCCCGGGCATGGGCCATCGACTCAAGAACGAGGATTCCCGAGCCCTCCCCCATGATGAACCCGTCTCGGTTGCGGTCGAACGGGCGGCTCGCACGCTGCGGCTCGTCGTTGCGGGTGCTCATGGCCTTCATCGAGCAGAAGGATGCGTAGGCGAAGGGGGTGATGGCCGCCTCGCTGCCGCCCGCGATCATCACGTCGGCGTCGCCACGGCGGATCGCGTGGGCCGCCTCGCCGAGGGCGTGGGTGCCCGTCGCGCAGGCCGAGACGATGCCGAAGTTGGGCCCGCGGGCGCCGTGCTCTATCGCGACCAGGCCCGAGCACATGTTGCCGATGAGCGACGGGATCGCGAAGGGGGAGACCTTGCGCGGGCCGCGCTCGTGCAGGACCGCGAGCTGCGTCTCGTAGGTGTGCATGCCGCCGATGCCGGAGCCGATGATGACCCCGACCCTGTCGGCGTCCTCCCTCGCCATGTCGAGGCCCGAGTCGGCAAACGCCTGCTTCGCGGCCACGAAGCCGAAGTGCGTGTAGCGGTCGTTGCGCCGCGCCTCCTTCGGGTCCATGAGCGTGGCCGCGTCCCAGTCGCGCACCTCCGCGCCGATCTGGCAGGCGAAGGCCGACGGATCGAACAGCGTCACGCGCCGCACACCGATCTTGCCTGCCACCAGGGACGCCCAGAAGGACGGGACGTCGTGGCCAATGGAGGTCACGGCGCCGAGGCCGGTGACGACAACGCTGCGATCGGACAAGGTCCTGCTCATTCGAGGATGCCTTGGGGCGTCCTGAGTGTTTGCGGGAGGCGAAGCGGTGACCGGCTCAGCGCCGTCACGGTGCGATCAAGCCTGACCGGCTTTGCTCTTAATGTAATCGACGACCTGGCCGACCGTCTGGAGTTTCTCGGCGTCGGACTCGGGGATCTCACCCTTGATCTCGTCCTTGAACTCCTCCTCAAAGGCCATGATCAACTCAACGGTATCGAGAGAGTCCGCGCCGAGATCGTCGAGAAAGGACGCGGTCGGTGTGATCTGCTCCTCGTTGACGTTGAGCTGATTCACAATGATCTCTTTGACGCGCTGGTCTATGGTTTTTTGGTCGGCCATTTGGGGGATAATCCTGTGTTCGGAGGCTTCACATTGCCATGCCGCCGTCAACCGTAAAAACTTGCCCAGTAATGTATCCCGCCTCCTCCGAGGCGAGGTAGGTGCACATATTGGCTATGTCGGAAGGCTCGCCAAATCGCTTGAGGGGCACGGCTTCCAAAATCTTGGATGCCACCTCCTCCTTGCCGATCAGCTCGTTCGTCATGTCGGTCCTGATGAACCCGGGCGCCACGGCATTGACCGTGATGCTCCGGGACGCGAATTCCCGGGCCAGGGACTTGGTGAGCCCGATCATTCCCGCCTTGGCGGCCGAGTAGTTGGCCTGTCCTGCGTTGCCCAAGATGCCGCTCACCGAGGTGATGTTGATGATCCGGCCCCAGCGGGCGCGCGTCATGGGGCGCGCCACGTGCTTTGTCCAGTGGAAGCAGCTCGATAGATTGGTGGCGATCACGTCATTCCAGTCGGCGTCGCTCATCCTGAAGAGGAGCCCGTCGCGGGTGATCCCCGCATTGTTCACCAGGATGTCGATTGCGGGAAACTCGGCCAGGAGCGCCTCCGCCGCCTTGGCCACGGCCGCGCCGTCGGCGACGTCGACCGCCAGGGCCTTCGCCTTGCCCCCGGCCTGCGTGATGGCGGCTGCCACCGCGCCGCATGAGTCGGCCGATTTCGAGACGCAGATGACCGTGACCCCGTGCGTGGCCAGAGTCTCGGCAATGGCCTTGCCAATCCCGCGGCCCGCGCCGGTGACCAAAGCCGTACGGTGGGTGAATGTGAGCATAGGGTTCAGTAGACGTCGCGCTGGTAGCGTTTTTCCTTTTTCATAACCTTCACGTAATCATCTGCTTCTGTAGGAGACATGCCGCCCTGCCCCGAGACGATGTCATGGAGGGCTAGCTCGACATCCTTTGCCATCCGTTTGGCGTCGCCGCAAACGTAAAAATAGGCGCCCCCCTTGATCCAGGCCCAGAGTTCCGCCGCGTTCTCCCGCATGCGGTCCTGGACGTAGATCTTCTTCAACTGGTCCCGCGAGAAGGCCGTGTCCAGCCGCGTGAGGCTGCCATCCTTGAGGTGGCGGGTCCACTCGTCCTCGTAGATGAAGTCGCTGGCACGCTTCTGGTCCCCGTAGAAGAGCCAGGTGCGCCCGGTGGCCTGGGTGGCCCCCCGGTCCTGCACGAAGGCCCTGAAGGGCGCGACACCGGTGCCGGGCCCCACCATGATGATGTCGCGGGCACCGTCTTCCGGCGGCCCGAAATGCGACGGCGACACGAAGACGGGGGTCGGCGTAAAGCCTACGGCCACGCGGTCGGCGAGGAAAGTGGAGCAGACCCCCACCCTGTCGCGGCCGTTCGTCTTGTAGCGCACGACGGCGACCGTCAGGTGGATGTCGTGCGGGTAAAGCCGGGGCGAGGACGCGATCGAGTAGAGCCTCGGCATCAGCTTCCTCAGGTGGTCGACCAACTCCTGGGGGCTGAGCCGCGCGCTCGGGAACTCAGCCAGGAGGTCGACGAATTCGCGCTCCTTCAGCCACACGGCCAGAAGGTCCTTGGACTCCGGGGCAAGGAGGCCGCAGAGCTTCGCCTTGTCCGCGGGGTCGGTTGCCTTGGCCGCGAGCGTCTCGACGATCCGGCGGGTGGGCCCCGCGAGGGCCAGCTTGCTCGTAAGCGCCTCCCTCAGGGTGATCGGCGCCTCGGCCTTCGGGAGCATCACCTGCTCGTCCCCATGGGCGCCGAGGTTCACGAGGAGCGCGTCCACGTCGCTTGGCCTGTTGGAGGCAAAGATGCCCAGGGAGTCGCCGGTCGTGTACTGGATGCCGCTGCCGAGTGTACTCACCACGAAGTGGCGGGTCTCCTTGGCCGACCCCGGGCCGTTGAGGATGCGGTTCTCCGTGACCCGCGCGGGGAACGGATGGTCCTTGGAATAGGCGGAGGTTGGGGAGGTATCGGACATTGAAATGAGGGGTCAGTAAAGAAGGGGTCGGCCGCCCGCGCTGGCAAGCCGGTTCCCTGGGAAAGGCCCCCAATAGCGCGACGCAGTGGGCTTGCCATCCCCGTTGCCAGCCCCAATCGTGGGCCCTCAATTCCAAGGACATCTCCTTGCGACCCATGTCCAACGAAGAACCCATACGCCTCCAGAAGTTTATAGCGGACGCCGGCCTATGCTCCCGCCGGGCGGCCGAGGTGCTGATCGCGGCCGGCGAGGTGTGGGTCAACGGCTCGGTGGCCGTGGCCGGCCAGAAGGTGACGGCCTCGCTCGACCGGGTGAACGTGAGCGGCAAGTTGGTGCGCACCCAGGCGCAGCCCAGGATCACGCTCGCGGTCAACAAGCCCCGGGGCCTGGTGTGCTCTAACGACGACCCGCACAATCCCGACACGATCTTCGGCCTCCTTCCGCGCGAGTACAACCGCTTCCGTTTCTTCTGCGCCGGCAGGCTGGACAAGGACAGCGAGGGGCTGGTCATCCTGACCACCGACGGGGACCTGGCCCACCGGCTGATGCACCCCTCCAACGAGGTCGTGAAGCGCTACTTTGTCTCGCTCAAGCAGCCCTTCCCGGTCGCCAAGCTGATCCGTCTCGTCAAGGGTCTCACGTTCGACGGCGAGCGCCTCAAGGTCGAGCGGGCGGCGGTCGTGAACCCGAAGGTGGACGGCTCGGGCACCGACCTCGATGTCCACATGCACCACGGCAAAAAGCGCGAGATCCGCCTCCTCTTCTCCGCCCTGGGCTTCACGGTGCAGCGCCTTCGGCGTTACCAGATCGGGGCCATCCGGCTGAAGGGAATCCCGTTGCGCGGGGCCAAACAACTTGCTTCAAAGGAGATCGAACAACTCTTCAGGTCGCCCTCGACTCCGAACGCCCAGTTCCAGGCGACCTCAAAGCCGCTTCCCACTCTCAATGAAGATTAAAATCCTCCTGACGTCCGCGGGCCTCTCGTGGGGCAGCTGCCTCCTCGGGGCGCCGCTGAGCAGTCCGACCGCCGTCCAGACCCAGCCCAATCCCGCCTCCCCGGTGATCGCCATCCTCGCTGCCGGCACCGAGCAGCCCGCCCCGTCGCAAAAGGCCACGGCCGTCCCCGACGGATGGATCGGCGTCGATCTCCAGGGACCCTTCACCGGCTACGTCAGGAACCGGGACCTCGACAAGCAGCTCGAAGTCAAAGCCGGCTCCTCAATCTACATCGGACCGAAGGAGGACTCGGGCGTCCTCGCCGTCGTTGAGAAGGGCGACAAGGCCGACATCACCGGCCTTCATGGCGGCTGGACCCAGGTTAGCCTGGTGAAGACGATCACCGGCTACATCGCCGCCAATCCCTCCGCCCAGGCCCCCTCCGCGGCGCCGCTCACCGCTCCTGCGGCTGCCCCGGCTGCCGCCGCCCCCGCGAGCACCTTCGCGACCGCCCCCGGGTCGGCGGTTTCCGCCGCGCCGGCCGCCCCCCAGGGCACCAAGGCCGCCCCGGCCCAGATTTTCGAGGGCAAGCTCACCTCCTCGGAGTCCTTCCTCTACCCGCATCGTCCGTTCAAGTGGCAGCTCAGCGATGCCTCGGGCAACCGCATCGCCTATGTCAATCTGGAGGGGCTTCTTCTCACCGACCAGGTGGACGCCTATACCGACCACCAGGTGGTGGTTCTAGGCACCGTGCGTCCCGTCAAGGAGACCCGCGACCTGGTGATCGACGTCGAGGCCTTCCATCTGAAGTAAATGGACGTAATCGATGGTAACCGGGTTGCCGTAGACCTTATTGCCGGCCTGAAGGCGGAGGTCGGGGCCCTCAAGGGTCGCCGGCCCTGCATCGCCCTCGTCCGCGTCGGCGAGGATCCCGCTTCGGTGTCCTACGTGCGCAAGAAGGAGAAGACCGCTTCGGAGATCGGGATCGAAAGCCGCGTCATCCTTCCTGCGGCCACGATCAGCCAGACGGAGCTCCTCGCCCTCGTGGATCGCCTCAACGCCGACAACACCGTCGACGGCATCCTGGTCCAATCCCCCCTTCCCGAACCCCTCGATGAGCAGGCCGTCTTCGCGCGCATCGCCCCCGAGAAGGACGTCGATGGCCTCAATCCCGTGAACCTCGGCAAGGTGGCCCAGGAGGACGACAGCGCCTTTGCGCCCTGCACTCCCTCCGGAATCATGGAGATCCTTGCCCGAAACGGCGTCTCCCTGGAGGGCCGGCACGTGGTGGTGATCGGTCGCTCGCTCCTCGTCGGCAAGCCCGCCGCCCTCCTCGCCCTGCAGCGCAAGGCAGGCGCCAATGCCACCGTCACGGTGTGCCACTCGCGCACCGCCGACCTGGCCTCCCACACCCGGCGTGCCGACGTGCTGATCGTGGCCATAGGGCGCCCGGAGTTCGTGACGGCGTCCATGGTCAAGCCCGGTGCGGTCGTGATCGACGTCGGCATGAACCGCCTCGCCGATCCCTCCCGCAAGACGGGCTACCGCCTGGTCGGCGACGTCCACTTCGAATCCGTCGCCCCGCTCTGCTCCAAGATTACGCCGGTTCCCGGCGGTGTCGGCCCGATGACGGTCGCCATGCTTATGAAGAACACGGTCAAGGCGTTCCGGCAGAGGACGGGTGGATGATTGTGAGCGCGATGGCTTGCGCCCGCACCGGCGCGCTGCATGCTCGGTCCCACTGACCGACCCATGTCCAGCGCCAAGATACTGGTAGTCGACGACCAGCCCATCAACGTCCAGCTGCTCAAGCGCAAGCTGGAGCGCTCCGGCCTTGAGGTCATGACCGCTAGCAACGGCCTCGAGGCCCTCGAGCAGGTCAAGCTGCACAAGCCCGACCTGATCCTGCTCGACCTGATGATGCCCGACATGGACGGCATCGAGGTCTGCCAGCGCCTGCAGGAGCGAAGCGACACCCGCTCGATCCCCGTCATCTTTGTCACGGCCCGCACCACCAAGGAAAGCAAGCTCGAGGGGCTGGCCGTCGGGGCGGTGGACTACATCACCAAGCCCATCGACCTGGACGAGACGGTGGCCCGCGTGCAGACGCAGTTGCGCTTCGCCACCATCAACCGCGAAAACCTGGAGCTGCAGCGCAGGCTTGAGGAGTCGCGCCGCGCGGCGACGATCGGTGCGGTGGCGCAGGGCATCGCGCACAACCTGAACAACCTTCTCGGCGTCGTGATCGGCTACCTGGATTTGATCAAGAGCGGCTACGAGAAGCCTGCCCAGGTCAAGAAGAACGCCCAGAGCCTCGACGACGCCGTCCAGCGCATCGTGGGCATTGTACGCCAGCTGAGCACCCTTGTCGTCAAGTCACGGCCGGACCTGACGCGCGTGCCGCTTGGCCAGGTGATCCAGGGCGGCATCAGCCGCTTCCACACGGACTACAAGCTCATGGCGCCGGTCAGCGTGGACAACGCGTTGGGCGACCTGGAAATCGACACCAACATCGAGACCTTCGAGGAGATCCTCTCCAAGCTGCTCATCAACGCCTGGGAGTCCTACCACGATGCTCCGGAAGCCTCCCGCACGATCGAGATTCACGCCAGTGTGACCGAGAAGCCGCGCGGCGAAAAAATGCTTGAGCTCAAGATCGACGACGCCGGGGACGGCGTGCAGGAGGACATCAAGGACCGCATGTTCGAGCCCTTTGTAAGTTCCAAGCGCACGGTCGGCGTCGGCATGGGCCTGACGATTGCGCGCCACTCGCTGCGCAGCTTGGGCGGCGAGGTCCAGGTGGTCGCCCGTCCCAGCCGGGGATCCAGCGCCATCGTCGTCCACCCCGTCCGCGACCCCCGCCACCGCGACCGCAGCCAGGACGAAGAGTAACCCCTGCAGTGCCCGCACCAAACGAGATCGCCTTCCTGGGCTCCGGCTCGATGGCCTCCGCCATGGTCGAGGGGCTATTGGCCAAGGGGGTCGTCCCCCGCGAGAGGCTCGCCTGCATCGGGGGAACCGGGACCTCGGCCACAAAGCTCGCCGAGCGCACCGGCATCCGCCTGGCCACCTCGCTTGAGGACCTGCTGGCCCGCGCCGACACGCTGGTCGTGGCCTTCAAGCCGCAGCATCTGCCAGACGCGGATCCCCGGCTCGCTCCCCTCACCCAGGGGCGCCTGGTCATTTCCGTGCTTGCGGGCAAGCGCATGGAGGCCCTCTCCAGGGTTTTTCCCGGGGCCCGCAACCTCATCCGCAGCATGCCCAACACCCCGAGCCAGATCGGCGCCGGCGTGACCGGATGGTGCTCGCGGGTTCCCCTGGCCCCCGGCGAACGCGAGACCCTCGACGCCCTCTTCGGCGCCCTGGGAACCTCGATCGAGCTTCCCGAGGCGCAGCTTGACGCCTTCACGGCCATCTGCGGCTGCGGCCCCGCCTACGTCTTTGAATTCGCGGCGGCTCTCAGGGACAGCGCCCTCAACCAGGGCTTTGACGCCGCCGCGGCGAAGATGTTCGCGGTCGAGACGCTCCTCGGCGCCGCCCGCCTTTTGGCCCGCAAGGGCGTCGACCCGGAGGTGCTCAGGGCGGAGGTCACCTCCCCGAATGGCGTCACGGCCGCGGGCCTGCGGCGCATGACAGACCTGCACTTCCGCGACATGGTCCAGGAGACCGTGCGCGCCGCCACGGCGCGCTCGAAGGAGCTTTCAGCATGAACCCACTCGGCGGACGCATCTTGGTCACCGGCGGCGCCGGATTCATCGGCAGCGCGCTCGTCTGGGCCCTCAATTGCCGCGGGATCGAGGACATCGTGGTCTGCGACGTCCTCGCCTCCGACGAGAAATGGAGGAACCTGGTCCCCCTCAGGTATGCCGACTACATCGAGGCCGGCGTGCTGCGCGCGAGGCTCGCCCAGAGTCCCGCGGCCGTCGGAAAGTTCTCGGCCGTGTTCCACCTGGGAGCCTGCTCGTCGACCACGGAGCGCAACGCCTCCTACCTGATCGACAACAACACGGCCTTCACCCGCGAGCTCGCCGCATGGTCTGTGGCCGCCGGCTCGCGCTTCATCTACGCCTCGTCCGCTGCGACCTATGGCGACGGAGCCCAGGGAATGAGCGACACCGACCCCAGGCTCGAGAGGCTTCGGCCGCTCAACATGTACGGCTACTCGAAGCACCTCTTCGACCTTTATGCTCGGCGCCTGGGATGGCTCGACCGGATCGTGGGAATAAAATACTTCAACGTCTTCGGCCCCAACGAGGAGCACAAGGCGGACATGCGCTCGGTGGTCTCCAAAGCCTACCGGCAGATTGGAGCCTCAGGAAGCATCGGCCTCTTCAAGAGCTACGACCCGCGGTACAAGGACGGCTGCCAGATGCGCGACTTCCTCTACGTGAAGGATGCGGTCGAGATGACCCTGCACTTTGCCGAGAAGGGCTCTTCGGCGGGAGGCCTGTACAACCTGGGTTCAGGCCAGGCGAACACCTGGCTCACCCTTGCGGAGGCCATCTTTGCGGCCCTGGGACGCGAGCCGATGATCGAGTTCATCGAGATGCCCGAGACCCTCAGGGCCAAGTACCAGTACTTCACGCAGGCGGACATTTCGAAGCTGCGCTCGACGGGCTATGAACGGCCGCTGACGCCGCTCAAGGATGCCGTCGCCGACTACGTGCGCAACTACCTCGTTCCGGACAAACGCCTGGGCGATTGAGAGCCGCGCCAGCACGGCGCCGGCGCCCGCGCTACTTGACCTCTTGCAGGTCGGCCTCGGTCATCTCCTTGCGGGTCCCGACAGCCTTCCGGACGGCGGCCACCTGGTCCGCGGTGATCGCCGCGGCCTTGTTGCCCCATTCCTGGCGCACGTAGCTGAGGACCGCCGCGATCTTCTCGTCGCTCCAGTTATACGCCGAATTCGGCACCTGACCGAAAACGGGCATCGCTGCGGCGTTGAAGGCCTTGCCGCCGACGTGCACCTCGCCCTTGAGTCCGTAGACGAGAATGCGGATCACGCGCTCCGCGGAGCCGTTCACAAACTCCGAGCCGGCGAGCGGGGGGTAGATTCCGGGCATGCCCGTGCCGCTCGGCTGGTGGCAGGTGATGCAAACGGCCTTGTACTGGGCCTTGCCCTGGGCCAGGGGGTCGATCTTGATCGAACCGGGCAGGGCAGGCTTCGCGGTCTCGTTGAAGACCAGCGCACTGTAGTGGCCCGTGTAGCGGTTCAGGTAGGTGCCCGCAAAGAGGATCAGCCCGGAGAGGACAAAAAGGATGCCGATCGGCAGAAGGCGGTAGTTGCCCTTGTCATCGGGATGGCGGCCAAGCTGCCTTTCGTGGGCGTCCAGCAGGGCCTCGTCGGAGACCGACGCCTGGTCGAGCCGGGGATCATTCTGGGGCTGGTCGCTCATTTGGCACCCTCCTCAGAACCCTCTTTGGCCGGGGGGACGGGAACCGCCTCCGGGTAGTCGTAGGTCGTCTTGCAATTCACCAGGTAGGTCACCAGGGCCCGGGCGCGCTCGCTCGGGATGACCTCCCATCCCTCTGGCGGCTCGAGCGAACCCGTGAGATTGAGGGCCAGGTCTGACGGCTGGGCTCCCACGCCGATGTGGCGCTTCTCAAAGAGGAAACGGTAGGAGGGCATCCCCTCGGCACCCGCATAGAGGAGCTTCAGCAGGTCCTCCGAGTCAGGAGCCGTCGGCTTGCGGTCACCGATGTTGGCCAGGTCCGGGCCGACGCGGGACAGCCCGAGCTGCGGAGCCGGCTGGTAGATGTAGTCGCGCGCGACGCTCTGGCGCTCGCCCCACCCACGGGCCTGGTCCGAGCCGAAGCCCGGCCGGCGCACCTGCTGGGTATGGCACTCGGCGCAGCCCAAGTCCTTGTAGACCAATTGGCCACGGGCAGCCTCGCCTGGCATCCACTCGGGATAGGCCGAGTTCTGGCTGTCGTCGTAGAACGGGGCCAGGCCGCCCAGCTGCGCGTTTGAGCCCAGCACGATCCCGGCCCAGGAGAGCCCCAGCGCCGCGAAAATGCCCAGGAAAAAGAGGACGTTGTTCTTCACGAGGCGTGAGTCTCCACCGCCGTTGGCGTGTTGAACACGGCCGGCTTCGAGAGGTTCAGGATCTCGCATACCGTCGTGTAGAGGTTAAGGAGGAGAGCCACGTTGCCCAGGAGCAGGATCGCCTGCGCCCCGCTCACGAGGAGGAGGCACGGCCGCACGTGCAGGGTGATCTCCTCGAAGGAGAGCTTCGGGTCCATGAGGCCCCGGGTCTGCGTGGCGGAAGCCGCCACGAGGGAGGCGACCAGCATCACGATGCCGACCAGGGTAAGTCCGATGTGGGCCAGGACCAGATTGCCCGAGAGCCATGCCTTCCCGGAAATCCTGGGGACTGCGTAGTAGATGCCGCCGAACAGGATCGAGGAGGCTGCCCCGTAGAGGGCGAGCTGCTTCTGCGCCTCGTCAAAGTAGGTGAACTGGGTGTGCTCGGCCATCGAGTGGAACGAGGTCAGCGCGTCCATCGCGGCGCCCAGCGCATAGGCCGCGACACCGAAGGCGATGAACTTGGCCGCGATGCCGCCCGCCGAGAGCGCGCCGCGCAGGTTCAGCACCACGATGAAGGTGTGGAACAGCAGGAGGGCGCAGGAGACGACCGCCAGCGAGGGGATCCATGCCGGGACCGGGCCGCCCACGAGGTGGCGGCCCCCCGTCAGGCCCCCGACGAAAACGAGGGCCCAAAAGCCGAGCGCCGCGAACTCATACGACGGCAGCACCTTGCCCGTCACCTTCGGGATCACGTAGTAGGCCACGGAAAGCGCCAGGGGGGCGATCCAGAGCGTCCAGGCCGCCTGGGCGTACCAGCCGGCGACGATCGCCTGCAGGACGCCGCGCACCGGGACCGCGAAGAGGAAGACATGGACGATCGAGAGGAGCCACGGAAAGAGGAACAGGGCCGCGGCGGCGTACCACTGCGAGGCGTAGGAGACCTCGCGCTGCCTTCCCGACCAGGCCAGGATGCCGGGTACGGCGATCGAGGCATAGGAGAAGAAGAGGATCAGCTGGACGTACTTGGGCAGCCCCAGGAGCGCGAAACCCGTGGCGTCGCCGGTGGCGACCCCGACCAGCGCGGCCAGGACGCCGATGTTCCAGAAGATCGTGCCCAGGATGGCCCAGTTCTGCCCGCGCAGGGCCTCGCCCGAAAGCCGGCCGAGGACGAAGAGGGCCAGGGCCAGGCCCGCGTTGGCGAGCCAGCCATAAACAAAGGCCGTCTCCGCGAGCTGGGTCATGCGTCCGTAGGTGGTGAGCGAGCAACCGGCGAGGAAGCCCGGAGTGTGCAGCTGCACCGAGGCGATGACCGCGAGGACGCCGCTCGCGACAAGCCAGACGGTGCCCGAGATGAGGAGCAGCAGCAGCGGCCATCGGGAGGCCCTGTCAGTCGGTGTGTATTCGCTCTTCATGTCAGTGGTGGACGCCGTTCTCCTTAACGATGAGTTCCATGGCGCGCTCGATCGGCAGCTGGACGATCCCGGCCTTCTCGTCGACCCAGCCATAGGAGGCGGCCTGCTCGGCCTGGCGCTTCCGCAGGTCGACGAGGACCGCCTTGCGCTGGGCGGGCGTGGCCTTCCAGTCAAGGTCCTTGGTAAGGTTGTCGGGAGCCTGGTTCTGCGGCGCGGGGGGCAGGTGGTGAAGGTAGGCCCGTTCGCTCACGAACCAGAACAGCGAAAAAAGGACGAAGATCGCGCCAACCGCCACGATGGACACGGGCCGGGGTGCGGGTGCGGGCTGGTCACTCATGGTGGTTCAGGCACTCGCCGATGCGCGGGTCGCGGATCGGGATAAGTTTGGTCTTGGGCAGGTCCCTCAAGTAGGCCCAGACGGCGACGCCGCCCACGCCCATCACCGAGGTGAAGGACCAGAGGAGGTTGATCGAGAAGAACGCCTGCGGGTTGCCGTCGGCGTCCTTCAGGGCCGGCAGGATGTTGTAGCAGAGGTCCACGAAGATCACGAAGAGGATCAGCAGGGCGATCCTGCAGATTGAGGCGTGCGTGACCTTGAAGCGGTAGGACAGCAGCAGCAGGAACGGCAGCAGGAAATTGCCGAAGACCAGGAACAGGCTCACGTACCACCAGTCGCCGACCTCGCGGATGTTGTACCAGAAGGTCTCCTCGGGGACGTTGGCGTTCCAGATGAGGAAGTACTGCGAGAACGAGATGTAGGCCCAGAACACCGTGAAGGTGAGCATCAGCTGGCCGATCGCCCAGAGGTGGTCCGTCTTAAGGATCCCCTTCAGGTCTCCCCGGTCGTAGAGCCAGAGGAGGATGATGACGCCGCAGGCCAGGGCCCCGCGCATGCAGTTGGCGAAGTACCAGACGCCGTACATGGTCGAGAACCAGTGGTACTCGAGGCTCTTGAACCAGTAGATGGCGGCGAGCGTGAGTGTCAGCGCCACGATCGGGATGCCGAAGCCCGCGGTCTTTCCGTTCATGCGGGTCCAGCGCACGTCGCCATCGGAGTCCTGCGTGAAGGAGGCCTTGCGCAGGCGCGCCGAGATCCAGATCCAGAGAGCGAAGGCGCCTATCGAGAGCAGCGTGAAGAGGGGCACGTTCAGGAACGCCGATTTCTTCTCATAGAGGATGTCGGTGCGCACCGTGTGGCCTCCGTGCACCTGGTGCAGCGGGTTCATCCAGGGCCATACGAGGTCCCCCTGCCCCAGGTAGGAGCCGATGATGAGCGGCAGGAAGAGCAGCAGAAGCCACGGGAAGGCGGCTACGCCGTGCTCATATTGGCGCCTGAGCACCGTGGACCACTGGGCGTCGAAGATGTGGTGGATGAGGATCATCATCAGCATCCCGATGGCGACGGCCGTCCAGAAGCCGATACCGACCAGCCAGGTTGTCGCAATGACATGCGCCCCGGACACCGCGATCCCGATCGCCGTGACCACGATGCCGGCGATGCCGAAGCCGAGGGCCTTTGTTGCGGTGAGCTTGCTCATTTGATTCCGAGCTCCGCCTTGTGGTCGTCGGGCACGTCGGCAACGGTGCCGGTCTGGGCCCGCTGCAGCGCCCTGACGTAGGCAATCACGGCCCAGCGGTCGTGGGGCGAGAGCTTGTCGCCATAGGGGTTCATCTGGCCCTTGCCGTTCGTGATCGTGTTGAAAATCTCGCCCTCGGCCATCTTGCGCAGCCGGTCGTCGTGGTAGCTTGGAACGGAGCCCATGCCGTACTTCTTTATGATGCCGTTGCCGTCGCCCACGGCCCCGTGGCAGGGCGAGCAGTAGATGGTGAAGCGGTCGCGGCCACGCGCCAGGAGCTTGGGGGTGACCGGCAGGGCCGCCGGGAAACCCCGGACCCACGAGCGGTCCGCAGCCTTGCCGAGGTAGAGGAAGTCGTCGCCGCGCAGGGGCTCGTCGACCGGGCCAAAGGACGCGGGCACCGTGTTCGTCGGCGCGATGCGGTCCGAGCGCCCGTCCGAGAAGAAGGCGCTCGCCACCTGCTGGGTGAGCTTGGGCTGGTGCTTCATGCCCGGGAACAGCCACTCGGGGAAGACGTCCATCGGCGGATGCGAGAATATCCGGTCGCGAAGCCCAAGGACCGAGACCGCCAGCACCACCAGGAAAAGGGTCGCTATGTAGACGTTGCGCATGGTCAGCCCTCGAGCTCCGTGATGTCGGTGCCCCCCGCCTGTGCCAGGAGGGCGCGCGTCGTGGCTGCGTCGAAGCGCGTGTCGCTGCGCTCGATCACGATGAAGAAGAGGTCGTCCGTGCCCCTGCGGATCTTGTCGTAGTGCAGCACCGGGTGGTGGTGCATCGGCAGGCTGTTCACGAAAAACATGCCTCCGATCGTCGCGAAGGCCGTGAAAAGGATCGTGAGCTCGTACGACACCGGGAAGGCGAACAGCGGGCTGAAGAACGGCTTGCCGCCCACGGTGAGGGCGTAGTCGAAGCGGTCCATGTAGAAGATCATGGCCATGCCCGTGCAGAAGCCGGTAATGCCGCCGGCGAGCGAAAACCTCGGCACCTTGGAGCGGCCGAGGCCCATGGCCCCGTCCAGGCCGTGCACCGGGAACGGCGTGATGCAGTCCCAGCGCCGGTAGCCCGCGTCGCGCACCTGCTGGGCGGCGTGCATGAGGGCTCCCGTGCTCTCGAAGGTTGCTATCAGACCGTAGGGTTTTTCAGCCATGGCGGTGCGTCAGCTGTGCCCGTGGCCCGCATGCGGGTCGGCCTGGGGGGTGACGGCCTTCAGCTCCGCGATCGCCATGATCGGGAGGAAGCGCACGAAGAGAAGGAACAGGACGGAGAAGACCCCGAATGTCCCGAAGAAGGTGAAGATCTCGACGATCGAGGGGCTGTAGTAGCCCCAGCTCGTGGGCAGGAAGTCGCGGGCAAGCGAGGTCGCGATGATGACGAAGCGCTCGAACCACATGCCGACATTGACGAAGAACGCCAGCACCCAGACCAGGACCGTGTTCTGGCGCACCGACTTGAACCAGAAGAACTGCGGCGTGATGACGTTGCAGCTGACCATGATGAAGTAGGCCCACCAGTAGGGCCCGAATGCGCGGTTGATGAAGGTGAAGCCCTCGTAGGGATTGGAGCTGTACCACGCGATGAAGAACTCCATCGCGTAGGCGTAGCCCACCATGGTTCCGGTCGCCAGGATCACCTTGCACATGCAGTCGATGTGGTACTGCGTGATCAGGTCCTCGAGGCGGTACACCGCGCGCAGCGGCAGCGCCAGTGTCAGCACCATGCCAAAGCCCGAGAAGATGGCGCCGGCGACGAAATACGGCGGGAAGATGGTCGTGTGCCAGCCCGGCAGCAGCGACACCGCGAAGTCGAAGGAGACGATCGTGTGGACCGAGAGGACGAGCGGCGTCGAGACGCCGGCCAGGATCAGGTACGCCATCTCGTAGTTGCTCCAGTGACGGGCCGAGCCGCGCCAGCCCATGGCGAAGAGCCCGTAGATGCGCGCTTTCATCGTCTTGCCGACCGAGGCGAAGCGGTCGCGCATGGTCGCCAGGTCGGGAATCATGCCGACGTACCAGAAGAGGACCGAGACCGTGCCGTAGGTCGAGACCGCGAACACGTCCCACTCCAGCGGCGAGCGGTAGTTCTGCCAGATGTAGTTCGAGTTCGGCAGCGGGAACAGGAACCACGCGTACCAGACCCGTCCGATGTGGAACACCGGGAAGATGCCGGCGCAGACGACGGCGAAGATCGTCATGGCCTCGGCCGAGCGGTTGATCGACGTGCGCCACTTCTGGCGCAGGAGGCAGAGGATGGCCGAGATCAGGGTGCCGGCGTGGCCGATGCCGATCCAGAAGACGAAGTTGACGATGTCCCAGGCCCAGTTGACCGGGCTGCGGTGGCCCCAGACGCCAACGCCGGTGGCGACCAGGTACGTGATGCCGGCGACCGTGAAGGAGGCGACAAAGCAGGCGACGCCGAAACACCACCACCACCAGACAGGCGTCTTCTCCTCGGCGATCCCGCAGATCTTCTCGGTGATCCAGTTGAAGCTTCGGCCGTGGCCGACCAGCTCCGCGCGCGGCTTAACCGCGGGCCTGACCTCGCCCAGGATGGCCGTGGCTTCGGCGGATGTTTCAGCGGCGTGCGACATGGATCAGGCCTTCCTCGGATGGTTCTTGTTGATGTTTTCCACGCGGCTCAGGGGAAGATCGCTGTAGTCGGGCATCTTTGGATTCGGATTGCGCAGCCTTGCCAGGTAGGTCGTGCGCGGCCGGATGTTCAGGTAACCAAGGAGGGCGTAGTCCTGTTCGCGGGCCTTGGCCTGCGAGACCGCGCTGTTCGGGTCCAGGAGGTTTCCGAACACGATGGAATCGACCGGGCAGGCCTGCTGGCAGGCGGTGCGTATGGTGCCGTCCGGGACGGAGACCAGCTCCGGGGTCCCCTCCTGCGCCATCTTCACCTTCCACTCGATCTTGCCGTGCTCGATGCGCTGCACGCAGTACGTGCACTTCTCCATTACGCCGCGCATGCGGATCGTGACGTCCGGGTTCTTCACCATCTGCACGAGCTCCGGCATCCCCTGGGGCCCGAGGGGTCCCATGTACAGGTCGTCGAGCTGGCGCATGTTCCAGTCGAAGAAGTTGAAGCGCCTCACCTTGTAGGGGCAATTGTTCGCGCAGTACCGCGTGCCAATGCACCGGTTGTAGGCCATGACGTTCAGGCCCTCGTCGTCGTGGACCGTCGCGTTGACCGGGCACACCGTCTCGCACGGTGCCAGCTCGCACTGCATGCAGGCGACGGGCTGCATTGAGACCTGCGGATCCTCGGGGATCTCCCGGTTGCCCTCGCCCCCGAACGGCGAGGCGTCCGCCTTGCCGTCCGAGTAGTAGCGGTCGAGCCGGATCCAATGCATGATGCGGCCGCGCAGCACCTGCTCCTTGCCGACGATCGGCACGTTGTTCTCCGCCTGGCAGGCCACGACGCACGCGTTGCAGCCGATGCAGGTGTTCAGGTCGATGCTCATCCCCCACTGGTGGACGCCGTCGAACTGGGGGGTCTTGTAGAGGGAGTTGCCCCTCGGGATCTTGCTGGCCTTGTCGGCCGGCGAAATCTGGTCGTAGCCCGGATCAAGCACCACGGCGGGACTCTCCGCCTCGAGGCCGACCTCCTTCACGAAACCCGGGTTCTCCTGGTACTCGCTCAGGTTGCCCTCGCGCACCAGATCGCGGCCTTCCATCGACCAGTGCCACTGCGAGTCGGCGAGGAACATCTTCTCGCCGGTGACGGTGATCGTGGCCCCGTTGGCCACGTGGAGCGAGCCGGACTCCCGTGCGGCGTAGCCGCTGAAGCCCGTCCCCTCTCCCACCCGGCCGACCTTCGTGCGGCCGAAGCCTAGCGGAACGACCACGGTGTAGTTGGCAAGGCCCGGCTGGATGTGCGCCGGCCCCCGCAGGGTGCGCTTGCCGACCGTCAGCTCGACGATGTGGGCGTTCTCGCGGCCCTTGTCGAAATCAGCGAGGTCCTTGCGCGCGACCTGGATCGCCGAGGACGGCGAGTCGATGCCGAGCTCCTTGGCGAGGCGCGGGCTTACGAGGATCGCGTTGTCCCAGCTGATCTTCGTGATCGGGTCCGGGCACTCCTGCAGCCAGCCGTTGTTGTTGAAGCGGCCGTCATCCATCCTCGGGTCGGCGATGAAGCGGACCTCCAGTGAACTCTTAGTGACCGTCTTTAGGGGCTGCCCCTGCTCAAGGTAGCGGCCGAGCGCCGCCTTGTTCAGGCGCACGCGGATCGGACGGAATGCGCTGCGGGCGATGAGACCATCGTGGAGGAAGCGCCGGTAGGCCGGCTCCCCCCGGGCCCCGAGGCGCCCGGTGATGGTGTCGAAGGCAAGCTTGTAGGGGTCCGTGCTCTCCATTCCCAGGACCGAGGCCAGAACCTCCGTCTGGGTGATGCCCCCGAACATGGGCATGATCATCGGCTGCACCGGGACGACCGTGCCGTCCGTCGTGCGCGCATCGCCCCACGACTCGAGGTAATGGGCCGCGGCCAGGTGCGTGCCCGCTAGAGCCGAGGTCTCGTCCTCGTAATAGCCGTGGCGGATGACCTGAGGAACCGACTTCTGGAGCTCGGGCCAGTTCAGGTCCGCCGGGGCGTTGTAGGCGGGGTTGCCGCCGAGGATGACGAGCGTCTTGACGCTGCCCTTGGCGATCAGCTCGGACAGGCCGCCGATCCCCAGGAGCGGGTTGCTCGTGTTGAGGATAAACTCGACCGTGGTGCCGATGTTGCCGAGGGCCTCGTTGAGCGCATAGGCGATGGCATGGGCCTGTTCCGGCAGGTGCGAGCCGGCGATGACCAGCGAGGCACCCTTGTTCGCCATGAGGTCCGCCGCGCATTCGGCGATCCACTCGGGCTTCACCTCCAGACCCTCGGCGAGCTTGGCGTAGGAAGCGTCGCCGGTCACCTTGGCCGCCACGGCGGCCGCAAAGGCCGTCATGTGGCTTGATGCAAGGCGAAGGCGGTGGTCAGCCATCGTGCCCGTGATCGAGAGGGCGCTCTCCGTCACGTAGAGGCGATTCATCGAATCGTCCTTCTTCACGACCTTGCGGCCCTTTGCAAAATCCCTTGCGTAGTAGAGGCTTCCGTTCTCCGACTGCAGGAAGTCGCTGTCGATGCTGAGGATCCTCCTGGCTTTCGTGAAGCGGTAGATCGGCTTCACCGGCAGGCCGAACAGGGCGCGTGCGACCGGCGCCGGCGGCTCGTCCGTCAGCGGCTCATACTCGGCCCAGACGGCCTTCGGAAACCTCGCGCGGAGCGCGATCATCAGGCGGGCTCGGGTCGGCGACGATGACGCGTCCGCCAGGACCGCCAGGCCCTCTCCGTGGCTGCCGGCAAAGGACTTGCCCACCTGGGCCAGGAGCGCCTTGGCCCCCATCGTGTCGATCGGACTGCCCTCCTGGCGATGCGCCGTCGAGCGGTCCGGATCGTAGAGGTCGAGGATCGAAGCCTGGGCCAGGAGGGAGCTCGCCCCTCCATGCGGAGCGTAGGCCGGATTTCCCTCGAGCTTCGTCGGACGGCCCTGGTGGGTCTCCGCAAGCAGAGGAATGGCCCCGTTGCGCAGCGGCATCGCCGTCGCATAGTAGACGGGCAGGCCCGGGATCGCGCCTTCGACCGACCAGCCAAACGGAAGAATGTTCTCCTCGGGCCGGCGGCAGCCCGCCAGGCCGATGCCGCCCAGCGCAAACGAGGCGGCCATGATCTTCATGAACTGCCTGCGGTCCACGCCGCTCATCTGCGAGGCCCCCTCCGGGAACTCGCGGCCGAGCGCCTGCTTGAAGCCGGGCGTCTGCGCGAGCTCGTCCAGGTTGCGCCAGTAGCGCGGCCCCGTCAGCGCCCGCTCCGAGGGCTCAGGATGTTCGATCTTGCGCTTCATCGATGGCAGCCCGAGCAGCTTTGCGGGGGTTTGATTTTCCAGTCATGCACGAATTTGCGGGCGGCTTCGATGCCCTGGGTCTGCGCGATCGTCTTGGAATCGAGGTTGAAGATGTCCGCCTTCTCGCGGACGTGCAGCTCGGGGGCCCGGTGGCAGTCCAGGCAGAACCCCATGCTCATGGGTTTCGTCTGGGTCACGACGTCCATCTCGTTCACCTTTCCATGGCATTCGACGCAGCTGATTCCGCGGTTCACGTGGATTGAGTGGTCGAAGTAGACGTAGCTGGGCATCACATGCACGTGGACCCACGGGACCGCCCGCGCGCTCTGGTAGCTGTCGCGCACGATGGCGAGCGCGGGGCTCGCGGCCTTGATCTGGTTGTGGCAGTTCATGCACGTCTGGGACGTGGGAACGGTGGCGCCGGCGGTCTCGATCGTGCTGTGGCAGTAACGGCAGTCCAGGCCCAGTTCCCCGACGTGCTTCGCGTGGCTGTACGGCACCGGCTGGATGGGCGCGTACCCGACCCGCGTATACTTCGGGGTCATGTAATACTGGGCCGCGGCGGTGGCGATGCACGCCAGCACGCACAGGTACACGGTTATCTGCAGCGGAAGCTTGTTGGCCGACTTGGGAAAAAGCTTAGCCATGACTCGTCAGGCTGCCCGTGCGGCTCCGGCGATCCGGGGCGCATTGGCTGCCTCGGCCTCGTTTCCGGGGACCATGGAAGGGAAGTGTTTTCGCGATGAATCGTGGCTCACGTAACGTCGTTTTTTGGCAAGAATCGCCTTCGAAAGAAGGGAGTGCGGTTTAGGTTGTAAACCATATTTTCCAACAGATCGCTTTTTGCCTTTAGATTTGGCCATTTGCCTGCCTTGGGCTCCTGCCGAACAGGCAATAGGAGGACCCTTCACGGGACGTCCCCTAGGCTTCCTGCAAAAAAGCGGGTCTGCGCCCGAGCCGCCCGCCAGCGGCGTTCCTCTCGCCTGCCAAGCCCTAGATGAACACCCCATCCATCATCGGACGGGTGAAGTCGCACCGATGGGCGATCTCGGGATTGTGCGTCACGAGGACCACCGCCTGTCCATTGTCCTTGGCGAGGCCGGTCAAGAGATCAAAGACGAGCGCTGCGTTCTTCACGTCCAGATTGCCCGTGGGCTCGTCGGCCAAGATGATTGCCGGCTGGTTCGCAAGGGCGCGAGCGATGGCCACCCTCTGCTGTTCACCGCCCGAAAGATGGGTTCCAAGCCGGTTCAGCTTGTCCCCCAACCCCACCGACTTGAGCAGGGACTCAGCCCTTGCCGCCATCGCCTCGGGGGTCAGTTTGCCGAGCTTGCGCATCGGCATCGTGACGTTCTCCATGGCCGTGAATTCCAGCATCAGGAAGTGAAACTGGAAGACGAAGCCGATGTGCTCTCCACGCGCCGCGGTGCGCACGGCGTCCACGCTGTTGGACATGAGCTGGCCGTTGATCCAGATTTCCCCCTCGTCCGGCTGGTCGAGAAGCCCAAGAAGGTACAGGAGCGTGGACTTTCCGCAGCCCGACGGCCCCACGATTGCGTACACGGACCCCGCGTGGGCCTCGAAGGTCACGCCCTTGAGCACATGCACCCTCCCCTCGTTCTGCCCGAGGAATCGGTGGAGCTTGTGGCAGCGCAGCGCTATTTTGGACTCCGGAGCCATGATTATTGGGCCGTTCCTCGTATGATGTCGCCGGGCTCGAGCCGCGCGGCCCTGCGCGACGGGATCATGCTGGCGGCCATGACCATGAGGACGGCCGTCCCGACGGCCTCCACGTAGTGCCAGCGCGACCAGCGGACTAAGAACTTGTGGCTCGTGAAGATGCCTGTAATCGGGAGCGGTACCTGGGAGACCGCGTAGGTGATAATGGCGCCCACCGCGCAGCCGATCACCGTGCCGATGGCAAGGACGATGGCCGCCTGCCACAGGAAGATCCGGGAGATGTCCTGGCGCGAGTAGCCCATGGAACGCAGGATGGCGATCTCCTTGGTCTTCTCCAAGACGATCATCGCCAAAGTGTTGAACATCGCAAGGCCGGCGATCAGCGTGAACACGGACACCGTGATCCCCGTGGCGACCCGGAAGGCTCTGAACACCCCGAGCCAGGACTTCTCGCGGTCCTGCCACGCATCGGCCTTGTGCTGGAGCGAATTCGTCATCTCAGCCGCGTCCTCTCTCGCGCGGTCCTTGTCGATCAGGCTCACCTGAAGGTAGGTCGCTCCCGTCGGCTTCCTGAAGAGCGCCCTGGCGTCGTCCATCTTGATGTAGATGCGCACGCTGTCGATGTCGTTGACCCCGGTCTGGTAGATCGCGCTCACGATGTAGTGATGAATCTCCCCCTTGTTCTCGATCTCGAACGTGTCGCCGGCCTCCAGTTGGAGCTTGTCGGCGATGACCCGGCCGATGAGCGCCCCGCCCAGCTGAACCCGAAAGTCGTTGAGTGAGCCCTGCACGATCTGGGACGCCAGGTCCGAGACCTTCAGGTGGTCCTCGAGCACGATCCCGTAGGCCTGTCCGGTCTGCTCCCGGAAGGAGCTGCGGATCGTGACCGTCCCGCGCAGCACCGCGGAAACCCCCGACACATTGTGGAACGACCGCACGCCGTCGGAGAGGATCGCGGGGTACTCGATTCCCTCGATATACTTCTGCCCCTCCTTCTGGCGGATCTCATAGCCCGAATTGTAGGTCTCCGCCTCGAGGCTGCGCATGGTGGCCTGCAGCTTGTCCTCGATTCGGATGGCCCCGTCGGTCCCCAGGATCGTCTTGATGAAAAACTGCTCAAACCCGCTCGTCGTGGCCTGGGTCACGATGAACAGGCCCACGCCGAGCACGATGCAGGACAGGCTCATCACCATGGCCCGCTTTTTTGCCGTCAGAAAGCGAAGCGCGATGAGGAAATTCTGGGACATCCTCGCGGCTACTTCTTCTTGCTGAACGCATCTGCCGGAAGCTCGACCGTGCGGACACGGTCGCCGGCGCGGAAGCTCTCGAGGTCCTCGACGATGACCTGGTCCCCCGGCTCGAGCCCGCTCAGGATCTCCGCGCCGGTGAGCCAGACATAGCCCTTGGTGACCTGCCTGAGTTCGACCCTGCCGTCCTTGACGACATAGACGTTGTCGTTGAGGAGCGCCCGCCTCGGTACGATCGCCTTGGCCTGGCGGCTGCCGACCGTGATGGCGACCTCGCCCGTGATTCCCGGAATCAGCTTCTCGGGCTCGATGTCCGTCACGTTCAGGTCGACGAGATGCCTCTGGGTCTCGGGGTCAGCCGTGGGCAGGATCTTGCTCACCGTCGCGTGGTAGATGAACTGCCCGTAGGGAATGAAGATGACCGTGGCCGGCTGCCCGACCTTGATGTTGGCGAAGTCCTCCTCGCTGATCTTCGCCTCGACGAGCCGTTTGGTCGTGATGACTGACATGATGGGAGAGCCCGAGTCGATCAGGTCGCCCGGGTGGGCGTAGACGACCGAGACGATGCCGTCGATGGGCGACTTGATCGTCATCTTCTCCAGTGCCAGCTCCTTGGAGCGCAGGTCATTGAGGTCGCTCTGCAGGTCCTCTTCATTGCGGACCTTTTCGAGGGCGAGCTGCTGCTTGACCGTCTCCACCGCCCGGCGGGACTTCTGGTAGTCGCTGTCGGAGATCTGCCCCATCTTGAACATGCGCTCGACGTTCGTGAAGTCGGACTGCGCGGACTCCAGGGCGAAGGTGTAGGACGAACCGACCGCAATCCTCTGTTTCGCCGACTCGTAGTTCGCCTTTGCCTGGTCGATCTGCACCTGGATGTCGCTCGTGTCCATCTTCACAAGGATATCGCCTTCCTTGACGTGCAGGCCGGGCTCAAGGTTGTAGCCGTCCTTGAGCACTCGGCCCCCGATGGCGCTCTTCATCTGCATCGAGTATTCCTCCTTGACCGTGACGCTCCCGGGCTTGGCGTCCTTCGCCTCCCCGGGGATCACGGTCTCCACCTTGGCGATGGGCCTCAGATAGCTGCTGATGCCCACCCCGATGGCGGCCAGCACTGCGAGTGCCAGCAGCAGCTTGAAGATCCAGGACTTACGGCTCGGCTTAGTGGACATAGCGCGGTGAAATATTGTCGAGCGCGGGGTCCAGGCCTGTGAGCGAGATGAATCCCGTCCATTGGTTGAGGTAGTCCGAGCGTGCGTAGACCATGTCGTACTCCGTCGCGTAGAGGTTCTGCGTGCCGGCGTCGATCGTCGCCTGGGACCCGTACCCTAGCTTCTGGTCGTCGTTGAAGCGCTTCACCTCGGCGGCGATCAGCGTATTGTGAAGCTCGAGGAAGGCCATGGAGCGCGCCGCAAAATCGATCTGGTGGCGCATGTAGGTCGCGGTATCGATCGATGAGTCGACATAGGTCTTTTTCTGGCGCTCATAGTAGCGCTTGGTCTCCAGGGCATAGAGTTTGGCGCTGCGCGTGGCGAAGCCGTCGAAAATGGTCCAGTTGGCGGCGACGCTGTAGGCCTCCGAGGTGATGCCGACCTGCGTGATGGAGTGGCTGCCGACCGAGGTGTAGTCCGAGTAATTGTAGCTCGCGTTGGCGTCGAACCTCGGCAGCAGGCGCACCTTGGCGATGTCGTAGCTCAGGTCCTGCTGCTTGATGGTCATTAGGTAGACCTGGTTCTGCAGCGTGTTTTCGATCCCCTCGCCCACGAAATTCGTCAGCACCGCATCGGCGGTCTGCTTGGAATATTCGGGATGCGGCAGCTCGATGGGAATCGAGTCGTCGTCCAGGTCGTCGATGCCCACGAGGCGCGTGAAGATCCGCTTGTAGTAGGCAAGGTCCTCCAGCGCCCGGTCCGTGTAAAGTTGGGCCTGCTCCACGGTCAGTTTGAAGGAGCCCACCTCCGCAGCCGACATGGCGCCCGTCTCGAACTTCGCCTGCGCCGCCTCAAGACGTTCCTGGTCGAGTTTTTGCGCGAACTTTGCGTTCCTGACGGCGATCTTCCTCGTGATGAGCCCCAGGTACTGGTTGCGGATGGAGACGGCCAGCTGCCGGTAGGCGTCCGCATACTGGCGTTCGGAAATCTTAAGCCCGAGATCGGCCATGTCAGCCTGGTTCTTGTAGGCTCCCCAGTGGAACACGGGCTGATTGATGCTTGCCCCGTAAAACACGCCGGAGGAGGGGGGGGAGGCACTGGAGCCGGACTCGGTCTCCCGGGTCGACTGGTAGCTGCTGTTCAGGTTCAGGGAGGGGAGCAAAATGGCGCGCGCCCCGAGCTTTGAGGCCTCCTGCTCTGCAACCGCAATGGCCGCCGAAATGGTGTTGGGCGATCGCTCCACTGAGGCCTTGAGGAGCGGCTTCAATTGAGGGACCAGGTCCTCCGGCAGTGTCCCCGCTATCGAGGGCGCCTCGGCCCACAGCGGCTCCGCCAAGACCAGTGCGAGTGACAGAAGTATAGGCAGTCTCATTCTTTGGATGGGCGTGAGCTTATAGCCCGCGGGAATTTGGAGGGCATGGCAACCCCATTTCCGGGACTTTCCGGAGTTTTCTTGTGCCGGAGGAGACATCTAAGACACTCTCCCTGTTCCCCTTAATCCATCTATGAACCCCGGCGAATCGCTGCCCCTGTGCCAGCACGATGTCGAGATCCAGTCCAATAGGCTGGCCTGGCAGCGAAAGCCCCGGCTTCAGCAGGCCTACCGGGATTTCCATGCGCGCATCGCCTCCCGCCTGGACCGTTCGTTCCCAGGAAAGATCGTCGAACTCGGCTCGGGCCTGGGCTCCATCAAGGAAGCCATCCCCGACTGCATCACGACCGACCTCTTTCCCAACCCCTGGCTCGATCAGCAGGAAAACGCCTACCATCTCAGTTTTCCGGAAGCCAGTGTGTCCCACCTGATCCTTTTCGACGTATGGCACCACCTGCGCTATCCCGGCACAGCCCTCGCTGAATTTCGCCGCGTTCTAGCCCCTGGAGGCAGGCTTATCGTCTTTGACCCCGCCATCAGCCTGACCGGACGGATCGTCTATGGCCTCTTTCACCATGAGCCGGTCGCGATGGGTCTGCCCATCACCTGGGACGCACCCGAGGGATTTAAGCCGGATGATGCCGACTACTTCGCGGCCCAGGGCGCGGCCACGCGTGTATTCTGGCGCCGCCAGGCGCCGGAAAGGCTCCGGGACTGGGAGGTGTTGGAGGCCACGCCTCTTCCCTCTTTCGAGTATTTCGCGACCGGAGGCTTCTCCGGGCCGCAGATGGGCGCAGCCGCCCTGTTCCGGCTTTGGCGCTGGCTCGACCGCACCCTTGCCCGCTGGCCGAATCTCTTTGCAGCCCGCCTCCTAGTCGTGCTCAAAAGAAAGCCCTGATGCCGCGCTCCACTTCAGATATTACAGGCGCGCACCTGGAGCGAGTCCGGGCCTGGTACGATGCGGCGCCGACCGAGCTCAAGTGGGCCTCCCTCGGTTACAGGGTCATGCTGGCCCACTATTACAACCTCCTGATCCCTGCCGATGCGACGGTGCTGGAGCTGGGCTGCGGAAGCGGAGAACTGCTGAAACGACTCAAGGCCAAGCGCAAGGTGGGCCTGGACCTTTCCGAAGCGCAGATCGCTGCCGCGCGCCGGCATGCGCCCGACTGCGAGTTTCACGTTCAGGCCGCCGAGTCGTTGGAGCTTTCCGAGCGCTTCGACTACATCGTCATTTCGGACACGCTCAACTTCGCGGCCGATGTGCAGCAGATCTTTGAGCGCCTGCACACGGTCTCCCACCCGCGGACACGGCTCATCGTCAACTATCACTCCTCACTCTGGCGCCCCCTGTTTGCCCTGGCTGGCTCCCTTGGCCTCAAAGCGCACGCGCCCCAGAGCAACTGGCTGGCGACAGAGGATGTCGCGGGGTTGATGGAACTTGCCGACTGGAGCGCCCTTGTGCGGCAGCCCCGCATCCTCTGCCCGGTGCGCGCCTTCGGGATTGGCGACTTCATCAACCGGTGGTTCGCGCCGATCCTGCCTTGGTTCTGCATCACCGTGTTCGCGGTTGCACGCTCCGTGCGCAGCAAGGAAACCGGCCCGCTCGTCGTGTCTGTCGTAATCCCAGCAAGGAACGAGGCAGGCAACATTGAAGCGGCCGTGCTACGCACCCCAAACATGGGCGCGGGAACTGAGCTCATTTTTGTTGAGGGTCACTCAAAGGACAACACTTGGGAGGAGATCGAGCGCGTCGCCGCCAAATATCCGGACCGCCGGATAAAGACGCTTCGCCAAGCGGGACGTGGAAAGGGGGATGCCGTTCGGGCAGGCTTCGCCGTTGCGGAGGGCGATCTCTTCATGATCCTCGATGCGGACCTGACGGTCCCCCCCGAGGAAATGGTGAAGTTCTATGATGCCGTCGTCTCAGGGCGCACTGAATTTGCGAATGGCTCCCGCCTCGTCTATCCGATGGAGAAGGCCGCGATGCAATTCCTGAACATGATGGCCAACAAGATATTTGGCATCCTCTTCTCGCATATCCTGGGGCAGCACATGAAGGACACGCTTTGCGGCACGAAGGTGCTGAGGAGGGGCGACTATGAGAGGATAGCAGCCAACCGGGGCTACTTCGGGGAGTTCGACCCGTTCGGGGACTTTGACCTTCTCTTTGGCGCCGCGCGGCTGAACCTGCAGATCGTGGATATTCCGGTGCGGTACCGCGACCGGTCGTATGGAACCACCAATATTCAGCGCTGGAGCCACGGCTGGCTGCTGCTGCGGATGGTCATCTTTGCAGCCCGCAAGATCAAGTTTGTCTGATTTCGGGATCATGGTCGCGGCAGGCAAGCGAACCCAAGATCACCCGCGTCGATTGCGGAGGTCGCCTTCAGCTGCACGTGTAGCGAGCAGCCAGCCTGAAACGTTTGGGCAAACTTATCTTGAACTGCGCCCGCCGCTCCACCCAATTTAGCCCATCGCATGATCTTCGTCACCGGCGCGGCCGGATTCATCGGCTTCCACGTCGCCCAGCGCCTCCTGCGCGACGGCCATGCCGTGCTCGGGATCGACAACCTGAATGACTACTACGATCCCGCCCTGAAGAGGGCCCGATTGGTGCAGCTGCAGTCGCATCGCAAGTTCTCGTTCCACGCGGTCAGCGTTTCCGACCAGGCCGCCATCACCTATCTCTTCTCGTTGCATCCCCCCACGGCCGTGGTGCACCTGGCCGCGCAGGCGGGCGTGCGCCTTTCGCTCTCGAACCCCCACGCCTACGTCGAGAGCAATGTCTCCGGCTTCCTGAATATCCTTGAGGGTTGTCGCCTGCACAAGGTGAAGCACCTGGTCTACGCCTCCTCGAGCTCGGTGTACGGCCTCAATCCTTCGATGCCGTTTTCAGCCAAGGAGGCGACCGACCATCCTGTCAGTCTCTACGGCGCCACCAAGAAGGCCGGGGAAATGATGGCCCACTGCTACAGCCACCTGTACGGCCTTCCCATGACGGGCCTTCGGTTCTTCACGGTCTACGGCCCTTGGGGACGGCCGGACATGGCCTATTACACCTTCACCGACGCGATCCTGGCAGGGCGAACGATCGACGTGTACAATAAGGGAAAGATGAAGCGCGATTTCACCTACATTGACGACGTGGTCGAAGGGGTCGTCCGGGTCCTGGACAAGCCGGCAAGGCCGAACCCCAAGTGGGCTAAAGGCCCGCCGGACTCCTCGACCAGCAGCGCCCCTTTCCGCCTCTACAATATTGGCAACCACTCCCCCGTGGAGCTCCTGCGCTTTATCGAGGTCATCGAATCTTGCCTCGGCAAGAAGGCGGTTAAACGGATGCTGCCGGCGCAGCCCGGAGACGTGATCGCGACGGCCGCCGATGTCTCGGAGCTGTCGCGGGACGTGGGCTTCGAGCCGAGCACGCCGATCGAGGTCGGCATCGCTCGCTTCATCGACTGGTACCGCAGCTATCATGGAGTGAAGGCCTGAAAGGCCTCCTGATCCGTACCGGATCCGTGTGTTAGGCTTGCGATTTCACAGGACATGGGTTGAACGGGCTGACCCACTCGGCACGCAATCGACGACCCCCTGAGCCCACCGATGCCCTTCCCAGACCGCGCGCAGGCCCTAGCTCGGACGGCCGGCCTGGCCCTCTGCTTCCTCCTGATCTCATTCGCGTTCAGGGCGAAGGAGTTCGGCTCCGCGCTGCCGAACCAGCAGGACTCGATCAACTACATCCGGACGGTCCACCAGTGCGTGGAGGCGATCCGCTCGGGGGACTATTTCCCGCGGCTGTCGACCTATGACGCGGGAGGCAAGGGCTACCCCTTTTTCCAGTTCTACCCGCCGGCCAGCTTCCTCATCCCGGGCTACGTCTGCGCGTGCCTGGTGCACAATGAGCAGGCCGCGATCAACGCCACGATCTCGCTGCTCTACTTGGCGATGGGCTTTGCCGTCGTGGCGCTCGGGCGCGACTTGGGGCTCAGGCGCGGCCCGGCGGTTGTCGGGGCGTTCGCGCTCCTCACCTACCCCTACCTGACCCACGTCTCCATCCTCAACATCCCGATGTTCTTCGGGCTCTGCGGGGACTGCCTGCTGTTGGCCGCCGCGGCCGCATTTGCGCGCCGGCCCACGGCGGGAACCGGGGCGCTCGTGTTCCTGGCCACGGCGGCGCTCTGCCTCACCCATTTCCTGAGCTGCGTCCTTTACCTGCCCTGCCTTGTCGTGCTGCTGCCCTTCCTGGTGTCCGGCGCGCAGGAACCCCGCACCCGGCGCCGGAAGGGGCTTCTCGCCCTCGCGGGCGTCGGGCTAGTGGCCCTGGGGCTCCTCGCGTGCGCCTTCCAGCTGGGACCCATGGTCGATTACGGTCTGCACCGGTACTTGAGGATGAGCAACCTGCTCAACAGCCCGCAGGTCATGGCGGAATTCGCGGAGCGCTACACGACGTTTTCGAACCTGCTCTCCCCCAGGCTCTCTGAGTCCAACCCCCTGAGCCCCCCGTTCATGGGCGAATACAGCTTCCAGCTGGGCCTCGCCTACGTCGCCGGACTCCTCCTCGCCGGACGACGCCTGGCGCTCGAGCGCCGGGGCCGCGGGGTGTTCGGGGTGCTGCTCCTCATCTGCCTGGGCTCCGTCGCCCTCATGAATCCCGCGGTGGTGCGGGCCCTTCCCGCCGCCTTCGGCGTCTTCCAGTTTCCCACCCGATTCCTGGGGCTGATCGCCGTGCCGGGGGCCCTGCTCCTCGCCTATGCGCTGGACGGCTTCTGGGGCGCGCTCGGAAGCGAGGGCCATGCAGCCGAGAAGGAATTTGCGGCGACCGCGCTCGTCGCCGCCCTGGTCGTCGGCGCCTCCTCGATGGCGACCCAGTACCTCGTGAACGAGGACAACCAGGCGCTGACCGGATTCCGCAACCCCGTGCACCTGGACCAAATCCTGGAGCACCCCTCGTCGACCTATTCCGAGGAGTACCTGCTGGACGCCTACCACTTTGCGAAAAAATTCAGCGACCAACCGCTCTACGGCGGCGCCCAGTATTTCATCTACTGGCACCGGGGGCTCGCCGAGAACGACCAGGTCTACCCGCTGCCGCTCGCCCGGAGCATCCCCTCTGGGGTCACCCTGAGGGCGGAAGGCCGGGTGCCGGAGGGCATCCCCCTACCCCAGGTGCTCCGTATCGACCTCAACGGCACCCCGTTCGGCACGGTGACCCTCGCCCGCCGCGACTTCTCGTTCAGCCTCGCGGTGCCGCCCTCGATGCGCGACCTCCAATCGATCTCCTATCATGCGGACCGCTTCATCGACGTGGAGGGGCACCCCATGGTGGCCCAGTTCTCGAGGATCGTGTTCGGGGGTTTCCCCGATGAGCAGTCGGTCGTGTACTGGCCGAGCTTCGCGTTCCAGTCGCAGTGGCGAAGGGGCGACTTCGTGTGCACGATTCCCGCGGTGGCCAAGGACTCCGTCTACGTGCTGCCGGTCCTGGCCTACCCCGGGCTGCAGAAGGCGACCGTGAACGGGGAGCCGTTCGCCCCGCTCGCCATTCCCATGAACGACCGGGCCTTCTGCGGGATCCTGCTCCATCCCGGGCAGTCCTACGAGATCCGCGTGCAATTCTCGGGCGACCCATGGTGGAACGGCGTGGCGCTGGCGGCGCTCGCCTGCGCTCTGGTCGCGGGTGCCGCATTGCTGCTTCGTCCGCACTCCGGCGCCTGAGCCGCGGCCCCGTTGAATGGCCACAACGAACAAGAATTCCCTGTCGAACGAGGACCCCGACCGGCGCTGGCGCGCCGACCGGCGTCTGCTGGGCTGGGTGTTCGTCTTCGTCTCCCTGTTCTACTTCTGGACGGTGCAGTCGACCCACTATAGCTCGATCGCCGACGTCTATGAGATGGGGTTCCACGGCAAGAGTCCGGAATACTACCCTCTCCTCACCGAAGGTTTCATGGCAGGGCAGTTGAACCTTCCCATTGCGACAAAGCCGGAGCTCCTGAGGATCGACGACCCGCTGGACCCCACGAAGTCCGGCGCGCTCCGGCTGCCGGACGCGACTTACTACAGGGGAAAGTTCTACGTTTATTTCGGACCGGCGCCGGTCTTTCTGCTGTACCTGCCGTGCAAGCTGCTGACGGGCAATTACCCGACCCACAGCATCGGCGTCCTGTATTTCTGCGTCCTGGGTTACGGGCTCAACCTCCTCCTCCTCGGGGCGCTGAGGCGGCGTTTCTTTCCCGACGCCGGCCGGGGGTGGCTCCTCGCCGCGGCGCTCACGCTGGGGTTTGCCACCACTGTTCCCCAGCTGCTGCGCCGGCCCGACGTGTGGGAGGTCGCGATCAGCTGCGGCTACCTCTCGCTCAGCGCGGCCATCGGGGCCATGTACCTGGCGCTCACGCGCCGCTCAGCCCGATGGCTCGCCGTCGCGAGTCTCGCCTTTGGCCTCGCCGCGGCAAGCCGCCCCACGCTGGTCTTTGCCTCGCTGGCGCTGCTTGCCCCGCTCGCATGGCTCCTGCGCCGCCCAAGGGGGGAAGCCGGAGCCGGACATCTGCGCCTCAAGGCGCTCCTCGCAGGAGCGCTGCCGTGCGCCCTGTCCTTCCTCCTGCTCCTCCTCTACAACTACCGGCGCTTCGACAGCCTGTTTGAGTTTGGGCAGCGCTACCAGATGCACGCGAGGGATGAGCGGCACACGCCTAGCCTCAGCCCGCATTTCGTCCCGTTCAACGCGCAGGTGTATTTTCTGAGCCCGCCGCGCTTCACCCTCCTCTTTCCCTACGTGAAGGGAATACAGGTCCCCCCGCTTCCCAAGGGCCAACTCGGATTCGAGGGCGTGTACGGGCTCCTGCCGACGATGCCCGTCCTTCTGGCGGCGGCGCTGGCCGTCCTCCTCGCGCGCCGCTCTTGGAGGGAGCGCGCCCCCGAGGCGGGGATCCTCGCCGCCGCGGCGGCGCCCATAGCGGTCACCAGCGGATGCTTTGTCCTGCTCTTTGCCGGTGCCTGCAACCGCTACCAGGTCGACTTTGCGCCCTCGCTGGCGGTCCTGGCGGCGCTGGGTCTCCTGGTGGCCGGCAGCCTCCTGAACGGCGCGGCACTTTGGAAGGCAGCGGTCCGTGCCCTCATGGGAGCCGTGCTCGCCTGGACGGTCGCGTGCAGCGTGTTCATCAGCATCGAGCACAATGGTATCCTGCGGGTCCAGAATCCCTCAACCTGGCAGGCGCTCTGCTACGTGGGGGACTACGCGGCCCACCTGTACGACCGCTGGATCGGAGCCCACCTCGGGCCCATGCAGCTGCGCCTCGTGTTTCCGGACAGGCAGTCCGGCGCGGAGGTCCTCTTCGCGGGCGGCGATGCGGGACACGTCGACACCCTGAGCCTGCACTATGAGGGCCATGGCGTCGCCCGGCTTAGCCTCGATCACGAGGGCTTCGGAGGACCCACGAGCGAACCCTTCCATTTTGTTCCTGGAGCGGAACACACCCTGCTCCTGGAGATGGGGTGCCTCTTTCCCCGCTATGATTTCCAGCGCTACAGCCATACCCGGGGGCAGTCCTCTGAGCTCCTGCGCATGCGCCTGTATGCCGCCCTCGACCGCAAGCCGATCCTGGACCGCGCGGCGGCCTTTGAAACCCTGGACCTGACGGACATGCACTGGGGCTGGATCGAGGAGGCCGACCGCCCGCGCACGTTCTCCGGCAAGGTGCTGGCCGTGGGGTGGCCCCGCGAGGCCGCTCCCCTCGCGACGCGGCCCCATGCCCCCATCGAGCTCAGGGTCATTTTCCCGCAGAACCGAATGGGCACCCGGGATCCGCTGGTGAGCACCGGCGTGGCGGGAAGGGCCGACATCCTTTACGTCGAGTACCTGGGCGCGAACCGCATCCGCTTCGGCCTGGACCATTGGTCCATCGGGGCAAAAACCTGGGACGAGCTCGCGCTGGATCTCTCGCGTCCCCACGTGCTCCGGATCGCCATGGGCTCCCTGACCGGAGTTGCCTCCGCCCACTTGCTGCAGATCGATCTGGACGGAAAGCGGGTCGTGAACGCCAACGTCCCCTTTTACCCGGTGGCCGACGACGCGATCTACGTGGGTTATGCGCCCTATCTCAATTCCTCGTGCGGACTCGAATTCGGCGGCCGGTTGATGGAAATCCGCCCGGGCTGCGCCGTCAGCGATTCCAAGGCTCCCGACGCCAGGTGATCGATCCCGCACCCGTGTCCGGTGCCACCCCGCTGTAGCCGACACTGTTGCGTCCGACAGCCACGCTGACGGGCGACACGTCCTGCGGCCCGGCCAAGTCCGCAAGCGCAGGACGGTCGTCCCAATCCACGCAGGCGTCTTCTTTCAGCGGCTGCGCCGCCGATTCCGGCATCCCGTCGGGCCACAGCGCGCTCTCTAGGGGAGGCCTCAGGCACGGAAGCGAGAGACGAAGGCGGTGCCTGCGGCCCGGGTCCGCCGGAAACACCGGAGTCCTGCGCATCTCGAGGCCCTCAGACTGGTAGACCAGCCGGACCTCCTCGGCCGACGTCCGGATGAGCGAAAGCAGCGCGCCCTGGTGACGCAGGCCGAGGCTCACCAGCGGCTGCGCCTGGCCAATCGGCAGGCGGGAGAGGTCGATGCTCAGGAGCAGGGGTCCGTACTCGGCGCCCTGGACCCGCTGCGGCGAGGGAAGCGCGAGCGCCGGTGCCGGGTGCCGGTCGAGAAAGTCACCCGAGAAGCGCGATCCGAAGGCGGCGTCGAACGGGCTCTTACCCCAGAACAGCAGCCCCTTCGGGTCGTGGAACTGCGCCGTCCCGTCGAGGACGATGCGCCCGTCTACCCTGACCACGAGCTCCCTGCGCGAAAGCGCCGCCTCGCCCGGCGGGATGCCGCCCCACAGGGGATCGCCCTCTGCGGGAAGGAAGCTCCCCGCGTGGAGTTCGATGCGGTGGGCCTTTGCATAGTCGACGGCAAAGGGTTCCGAGATCGGCCCGCCGTGGCCGATCGACTCGAAGCCCACCTGCAGAAGGCCGGGCGCGGTGTAATAGAGGTAGATGAAATCCTGCTTGGAGCGCTCCCCGGTGACGAGCAGCGGCTCCACGCGCCCGAAGGCCGCCTGCGGCAGGCGCACGGACGCGGCCGGCACGGTAGGCTCGCGGCCGCGGATCGCATCGGCCCACCTGACAGGGGCGTTGAAGACCGCGCCCACCCTGCTGAAGGCTTCCGCATTATAATCCCTGAAGATGTCCAGGAGCGAAAACTGGGCGCAGAGAGCAAAGACGCAGGACCAGGCCGCCATACCCGCGAACGCAGCCCACGCCGCGAGGCGCACTACCGGCCTGCGGTTGAGGCGGGCCATCACCGCAAGTCCCGCGAGCGAACCGGCAAGCAGCAGTGGCGGCAGGAAGTCCGGCAGGTAGCGGTAGGAGCCGTTGCCCATCCCGAGCAGCACGCCGAGGTTCAGGACGGCCACCCCGACACACAGGGAAATCAGGGTCTGCGGCACGCCGCGCCTCAACCCGGCGACGCGGGGCACGAACGCCAGGAGCCACACGGTCGGCGACGTCAGCATCAAGCCGTAGATGTACTCGGTCAGCTCATGGTGCGCGGGAAGCGCGATGCGGTCGGCCGCCTGGCCGAGGACAAAGGGGAACGAATGGCCCAGCCTCCACTCGCCAAAGACGTACCGGTAGCCGTTGTAGCCTAGATTGCGAAGCGACCAGAAGCCCACCTTGGGCCGGTCATAGGCCATCAGCTGGTAGCGGAAGCCGAACTCGAGCGGGTTGCCGAACCTCGCCCAGTTGTAGGCCGCCAGAGCCGAGCCGATCACGACGAGCGGAGACAGCGCCGCCAGCAGCCAGCGGCGCCTCTCGGGCGCGGCCGCCTCTTCGTTTGAGAAGGCCCATGCGACCAGCGCCAGCCAGAACGGGACTAGGAGTGCATAGTTGGGCCGGCAGCCCACGGCGAGCGCGATGCAGGCCGAGGAGGCGGCGGTCCACAGCGTCCGCGCCGTTCGCAATCGCAGCGCCGCGAAGGAGCCGGCGAGGGCCGCGGACAGGAAGAAAAACGCCCCGGAGATCTCCAGCTCGTAGATCGACGGCCTGCGCACCAGGAGCAGCGTTGGCCCCGCGGCCAGCGTCGCAAGCCCCAGCACCGCCGCCCAGCGCGCGCCCCGAGGGAAATACGCCTCCGCGACACCTCCCAGGAACAGGGCGCAGAGGATGAGCCCTCCCGCGCAGTAGAGGCAGACAGCCGCGGGCTCCCCCATGGTGGAGCCCGTCGCCACGTAGTACGGGGCCAGCAGCGTCGCAAACGGAGTGACCCCAAAGTAGAGGTAGTAGTGCCCGCCATAGAGCGAGGCGTCGAGGAGCCTAAGGCCCTCGTTCCTTGCCGGATCATAGGGGTTGGGAAGCGCGAGCAGGCGCGGATCGGGCTGGCGCGCCAGATCCAAGTGCCCCGACGCCAGCCTCTGCGTGAATTCGCGGCTGAAGGTTGTGTAGCTGGGTCCCTTCTGGCCCGCGATCCACACGTGTAGCGCGATGCCCACGACAAGGACCAGGACGAGGGCGGCCCTGAAGGACACACGGACCCTTTCGGGCTGGGTCAGAGCGCCTGATTTTCCGGTTCCTGCCGCGTCGACGATCATGAGCCGCCTCCCTTCAGGCGGCTCGGGCCTACCCCTAGAAGCGGGGTCAGGCGCCGCTTGATGAGCTCCCGCACGTCGGCGTCGGTGAGATCATAATCCCCTAGGATATCGCTGCGGCGGAGATCTTCCGCCCCCCCCGCAACACGCGAGACCCAAAACGCGTCCCCAACGGGCGCTTGGTCCGGATGCACATTGGGATCGGCCATGAGGCCGGACTCTGACAGCGCCGATTCTTCGCTAGCAAGGCGATACACCACGCCGTGCCATGGCGAAGGCCCCTCCAATCGACTTGAAATTCTATCATAAGCGGCTTATGTTCGTTGATGCTTACGAACGCCACACGGGCTTATTTCGCGACGATCGGCCGCCGAGGCGGCCAAAGGAGTCGTCGTGCCCTGTCGCGGGAACAGGCGCGCCAGATGGTCGCCGTTCGCCTCGCCCGGTCCGCCTTCAAGAAATTTCGGGCACACTGTTTCTGGTCCTTTGACCCGGATCTCTCGATCACCACAGCGAATGCCTCATGGGTAGCGGACCAGCTGCGGCTCAACGGCAGCCGCGCAGCGTGGCGCATGGCCCACAGGATCCAATCCCTCCTCTAGTGCCGCTCACGCCGATTCAAACCGATATTGCGCGCCTGATCGCGCGCAACCGGACTCCCGCGAGTCATCTCGCTGGCGGAGCCGCGCTTCATCTGGAGCCCCATTCCCTGCGGAGCAGCAACGACCTGGATTATTTCCACGATAAGGAGGCTCTTGTTGGCGAGGCATTCTCGACAGACCGCAAGGCGCTGGAAACGGAAGGATACGAGGTTGACACCCTGCTCAGCCAGCCAGGATTCGTGCGCGCCATCGTGGGAAAGGGGGGCGAGGCGACCAAGGTTGAATGGGCTCACGACTCGGCCTGGCGGTTTCTTCCCGCTGTGGCGGACTCGAGGGTGGGTTTCCACCTCCATCCTTTGGACCTCGCCATCAACAAGGTCCTCGCGCTTGCGGGGCGCGACGAGCCGCGCGACTTCCTCGACGTCCTCTTCGTCCACCGCAAATACCTTTCGCTCGGCGCCCTCTGCTGGGCGGCCGTCGGGAAGGATCCGGGTTACGGCCCGGCAATGCTCGTCGAGATGCTGGCACGAAAAGGGCGGTTTCGCCCGGAGGATTTTGCAGGGCTTAAGCTCGCAACGCCACCGGACCTCGCCGAGCTGAAGCGCACATGGCTCGGGGCGCTTTCCCATGCCCGCATACTTGTGCGGGAACTGCCGCCAGCGGACGTCGGCTGTCTATATTGGAATCCGGGGACCCAGGAATTCGTCACACCCTCGGGCAACCTGTCCCTCCTGGTCCGGCACTTCGGCTCCCGGGCGGGAGTGCTACCCTCTGTAGGCGACTCCCCCGTCCTCACCCTGAAGGGCGTCTCGCGGCTGCCCACCGTCGAGGAGTCGCCTGCAAAGCATCCGTCGAAGGCGCACGGGGGCCAAGCTATCGCACCGAAGGGGCGCCGACGCCGTAGCGGTTCGGGTTGACTCAACCCCTTGCCCGTGCGGTATTTCTAGGGCCTTTTATGAGTGCCCAAGGACCTTCATCCCCTTTCGCGGGCACCGCCCGCAAGCGGGACCTATGGTGGCAGTTCACGGTGCGGGCCGTCGAGGCCCGCTACCGCGGCAGTTCCCTGGGCATCCTCTGGGCCCTCCTCAATCCCCTGCTGATGCTCGGGATCTACTATGTGGTCTTCGGGCTCATCTTCAGCGGGCACTTCCGGGATCCCGCGATCGAGAACAAGGCGGACTATGCGATGACCATGTTCCTTGGGCTGACTCTCTACATGCTGCTCGCCGACACCCTGGGAACGGCGCCACTCGCCATCGTCGGCAACGCCAACCTCGTGAAGAAGGTGGTCTTTCCGCTGGAGATCCTTCCGTTGTCCCAGGCCGGCGGCCTCTGGTTCAACCTCGCGATCGGGCTTGTCCTGGCGCTGGGGGGAGCGGCCCTCTTCGGCAGCGGCGTCAGCCTGGGAGGCCTGCTGTGGCTTCCCGTGATCCTGCTGCCACTGCTCATGCTTTCCGCCGGGCTCTCGTGGATGTTCGCCGCCCTCGGCGTGTTCTTCCGCGACCTCGCGCAGGCCATGCCCTTCGTCGCCCAGGTCCTCTTGTATTCAAGCGCGGTTTTCTATCCCGTGAGCCGGCTGACGGGACCGCTCTGGATGGTCCTCAAATGGAACCCCTTCCTTCACACGGTGGTCCTCGCACGCGAAGTCGTGCTCTGGGGGATGCCCATCAACACCGGGCACCTTGCCTACACCTACGCCGCCGGTTTTGCCATGCTGGCGGCCGGCCGCTGGGTCTTCACGCGCCTGAGGCCCGCCTTTGCGGACGTCGTCTAGGAACCGCACGCCAATGGACAACGAACCCCTCATCGAGGCGCGCCACCTCACCAAGGCCTACCGGATTTGGGAGAGCCCAACCTCGCGCCTAACGGCCCCCATTTTGGAGTCCGTCGCAAGCCTGCTTCCCTCGGGCTCCTCGCTGCGCCGGGCCATCGACCGCCGCTCCGCCCGGCGCTACCGCGACTTTTACGCCCTGCGCGACCTCTCGTTCTCGATCGAGCGGGGAACCGCCACCGGGATCATCGGCCGCAACGGCTCGGGCAAGAGCACGCTCTTGCAGCTGATCGCGGGGACGCTCGCCCCGACCTCGGGCACCGTGCGCGCCAACGGGCGCGTCTCGGCGCTCCTTGAGCTTGGCAGCGGCTTCAACCCCGAGTTCACGGGAAGGGAGAACGTCTTCCTGAACGGCGCCATCTACGGCTTCACCCGCCATGAGATGCTCCAGCGCATGGACGAGGTGATCGCGTTCGCCGACATCGGCGACTTCATCGACCAGCCGGTGAAGACCTACAGCTCGGGCATGATGATGCGCCTCGCGTTCGCGGTGGCCGTGAACGTCCAGCCCGATGTCCTCATCATCGACGAGGCACTGGCGGTGGGTGACGTCTTCTTCTCCCAGAAGTGCTTCCAGAGGATCCGCGAGATCGTGCACCGCGGGGCGACCCTGATCTTCGTCTCCCATGACATGGGCGCCGTCCAGTCGCTTTGCGACCGAGCGCTGCTGCTCGGCCAGGGAAACCTGCTCTTCGACGGGTCGCCGGAAGACTGTGTGAGCCGGTACTTCAACCTGCACGCCCCTGCGTCAAAGGCCGGCGCCACGGTTGCCGGAAAGCATCCGCCCGTGGACGCGGCGGCCCGAAGCGCCGTCATCGCAGGAAACGTCCTCGGCGCGGCCAAGTCGCGCCATGGCGACCGCGCCCTTGAGGTGGCTGCTGCCGTCGTCGTCGATGGTCACGGAGCCGCCACATGGGACTTCGAGATGATGCACCGCGCCTCGGTGCGCGTATTGCTGCGCGCGAACGCCGAGGTCCGCCGGCCTTCAGCCGGCCTGCAGGTCCACGACCGGACGGGAAGCCTCGCCTTTGCGGCCGGCACCCCGCAGCTGCATTTCCCGCTGCCGGCGTTTGAGAAGGGACAGGAGGTGCTGCTCGAATTCCGCGTTGCCCTGAATCTGCAGCCCGGAGCCTACACCCTCTCGCTCGATGCCGCCGACTTCGACGAGGAGGACCCGAACGTGGGCGTCTTCCACGACCGGATCGGCGGACTCGGTCCCCTCAACATCGCGCACCATGGCGGCGGGACGATGCCCTTCTACGGCGTGGCGCAGCTGCCCATGGACATCAGCTACCTCTGATGAGCACCCCCACTGCAGCGCGCGCCTGCTGGTGCGGCCACCCGAACCTCGAGGCGTACTCCGACGACTACGATGTGTGCCGCGCCTGCGGAACCCTGGTCAGCCGGGCGCCCCTGGTTGCGGGCCTCTACGAGAAGGAATACTGGACCGAACGCCAGACGGACCATCACGGGCTGCCCCACATCCGCGAACGCGCCCGCCTGGACCTTCCGGAGCGCTGCACCCACTGGCTGCGGCGCCTGCTTGAGCTTCGGCTGCCGCCGGCGCGGGTCCTCGAGGTCGGCTGCGCCCACGGAGGCTATGTGGCGCTCCTGGGGTGGGCCGGGTTCGATGCGGTGGGCACCGAGATGAGTCCCTGGGTGTCCCAGTTCGCCCACGAAACCTTTGGGGCGCGGGTGCTGACCGGCCCCGTCGAGGCGCAGGATTTCAAGGAGGGTAGCTTCGATGTGATTGTCCTAAACGATGTGATCGAACACCTCCCCGACCCGGTGAAGAGCCTGGCGCACTGTGTCCGCCTCCTCTCAAAGGACGGCTTTTTCATGATCCAGACCCCGGAATACGTGGAGCACCTGTCCTACGCCGACCTCAGGGCCAAGAACGACCTCTTCCTGAAGCACATGGACCGCAACAACGAGGAGCATCTCTACCTCTTCAGCCGGCGGTCGGTGGCGCTTTTCTTCTCCAGGCTGGGCCTGAGCTGCCTTGATTTCTCCAATCCCGTCTATTCCTACGACATGACCTTTGCCGCCAGCCGCGCCGCGCTGCCCCGCGTGGAGGCGGATGCCGCGGCCTCGGCGCTCTCAAGCCGGCCTGTGGGACGCCTGGTACAGGCCCTCCTCGACAAGGCCCGAGAGTCGACGGACCGCGGGTGGGCCATCCAGAGGCTTGAGGCGAGGCAGCGGCCGCCCTCCTAAAACAGGCTCGCCTCACCCGGCTCCTTTGGTGTGATGTGACCCCTTTTACGTGCCTGTTTCGCCCAAGACCCTCGTTTATTTGCGCCCCGACACGATCGGCGACCTGATCCTGTTCACGCCGACAGTGTCCGCCTTCATGGAGCACTGGCCCAAGGCTAGGCATGTCATTGTGGTCAGGGAGGGTTACGAAAGCTTGGCCCCCCTCTTTCCGCCCGCCCTTGAATGGAAGGTCGCCCATCTTAATCCCTTCAAGCAGCGCCCCTCGGAGTGCCGGCAAGGCCTTCAGGCCCTGCTCGCTGAACTCGAGGCGACGACACCCGACCTCATTCTGGCCCCGACCCTCAACCGGACCTGGCTCGAGATCGCCGTCGCCGCCCATTTCAGCAAGGTCCGCAGCGTGGTGCTCGGCAGCGCCGACGTCGATCCGCTGTTCGCGGCCTCGCTGCGGCTCGACCTCAATGTCGATCCGACCGCCGCCTTTCGGGAAACGGTGGCCTCCGACCCCGCCGTGGGCGACGCCGAGAACCAGCAGCGCTTTGCCGAGCAATTGATCGGACACGCCATCACCCGGCGCCTGCCCTGCGTCAGGGTGTCCGCGGAGGCCTCCTCCAAGGCCCGCTGCCTCGCCGCGAGCCTCGGCCTTCCCGAGGGCCGGTGGGCGGCCGTTTTCCCCGGAGGCCTCGCCAACGTCTCCGTCAAGGCATGGCCCGCGCAGCGCTTTGCCGAGTTGGTCCTCTGGCTGCAGTCCCAGAACCTCCCCGTCCTGCTCATGGCTCACGCCAACGAGGCGGCCGCCGTCGAGAACATCGCCCGCGCAGCCGAGAAACTGGGCGGAAAAAAGCCCCCGTCCTGGCTCGGACGCGACGGCGAGCTTCCCCTCCTTGCCGCTCTCCTTGCAGACGCGGGCCTTTACGTCGGCCATGACACAGGCGCCCTCCACCTTGCCGGCGCCGTGGGCCGGCCGGTCGTCGGCATCTTCGGCGGCGGCCACTGGCCCCGCTTCAGGCCGTCCGCCCGCCAGACGGTGTCCGTCGTCCAGCCGCTGCCCTGCTTTGGCTGCAACTGGGACTGCCACTTCGGCGACGGACCCTGCGTGAAGACCCTCCCCACAGCCGACGTCATCCGCGCCGTGGAGCAGCTGAGGGCGGCCGGCACCGCGCCGATCGACGCCGTGGTCGAGCCCCACCCCCTTCCCCAGGCGGCCCTGGACCTGATCGCAGCCGCCACCCCCATCATCCTCTCCCTCAAGAGCGACCGCGTCCTGCGCCAGCACAAGATCGAGGAGCTGAAGAGCGAAACCGACTCCAAGGACGTCGAGATCGCCGACCTGAAGCGCGCCGCCGAGGAGCGCAAGACCGAGATGGAGGCCATCAAGGCCGAGCTCGAAGCGGAGTGCGCCGACAAGGACACGGAAATCGATGAGCTCAAGGGCGAGACCAATTCCAAGGACGTCGAGATCGCCGGCCTGAAGCGCGCCGCCGAGGAGCGCAAGACCGAGATGGAGGCCATCAAGGCCGAGCTCGAAGCGGAGTGCGCGGACAAGGACACGGAAATCGATGAGCTCAAGGGCGCGGCCAACACCAAGGACAGCGAGATCGACGCCCTGAAGGCGACCTGCAACGAGCGCGAGCAGATCGTCATGCGCCTGGACGCGGGGCTGAAGGCCCATATCGCTGCCGTCCCCGCCTGGGAGGCCCGGGTCGCGAAGCTGCAGGAGGAGCGCGACGCGCTCGCCGCCCGGCTCGATCTGCTGGGGACCTTCCCGAAGGACGCCGAGATCTGGGCCCGGGCCATCCGGGACAAGGACGTCCACATCGCGAACCTGGACACCATGCTGCGCAACCAGGCCCGGGAAATCGCGAACTACGCCTCAGGCTACGCGGGGACCGAGCAGGCCAAGCACTACGGCAAGCTTCTGGCGCAGAAGGAGGCGGTGATCCAGCAGCTCCACGAGGCCTGCGTCGAGCGAGAGAAGGTCATCAACGAGCTCGCGGCCCACACGACGGCCGTGACGGGCAAGCTCCACAAGCTCTGGCGCGGCGCAGGAATGTACCTGAGTGAAAAGGTGGCGAAGCCCTTCAACCGCTGGCTCTTCAGCCGGCTGGTCGAGAGGCACTGGATGCAGATCGGCGTCCTGCGCCAGTACGCGCCCCGTCCCATCGCCTGGGAGCAGCGCTTCCCAAAGGCCGCGGTGGCGCCCGAGCGCCTGCCCAAGGTGGCCATCGTGACGCCGAGCTACGGCCAGGCCGCCTACCTCGAGAGCACCCTGGTGAGCGTCCTGAACCAGGGCTACCCGAAGCTTCTGTACGTGGTCCAGGACGGGGGCTCCAAGGATGCGAGCCCCGGGATCATCGCCCGCTACGCCTCCAGGCTTCGCCACTCGGAGTCGGTCCCCGACAAGGGACAGGCCGATGCAGTCCGCAAGGGCTTCCGGCACGTCGAGTCCGAGCTCGGGCCCGACGACGTCATGGCCTGGCTCAATTCGGACGACCTCCTGGCCCCCCGGGCCCTCGAGTACGTGGCCGGCTACTTCGCCACGCACCCCAAGACCGACGTGATCTACGGCCATCGAATCATCATCGACGGCACGGACCGCGAGGTCGGCCGCTGGGTGATGCCGAGCCACGAGCCGGACTCGATCGAGTGGATCGACTACGTTCCCCAGGAGACGCTCTTCTGGCGCAAGCGCGCATGGGACCTGGCCGGCGGCATCGACCCCACGTTCCAGTTCGCCCTGGACTGGGATCTCCTCGCCCGCTTCCACTTGGCCGGCTGCACCGTGGTGCGCCTTCCCTATTTCCTGGGCTGCTTCCGGGTCCACGACCAGCAGAAGACCAACCAGGTCATCCACACCACCGGAGCCGAGGAGATGGCCCGCATCCGCCAGCGCTTCCACGGCACCGAGGCGGACGACGCGGCGATGATCGAGCACCACGCCCGGCGCATCCGCCTGCGCGGCGCCCTCGCCTCGCGCCTAGTCTCCCTCGGGATCCGCCGGTAGGAGCTTGTTTTTTGACGTGATCTCCAAAGCCTAATCCTCCCGCCAGAATGATTCCCCTTCTGCTCGTCGCAGGACTCTTCGTCTATCTTTCCGTCATCGGCCAGGCGGTCATCAGCCTGTTCAAGCCGCGGCTGGGCGTCCTCTGGAGCTGGTTCACGGCACCCTGCGTGGGTCTGGCCCTGCTGCTGGTGGTCCTCACGCGCCTGAACGTCTGGGGTCACCCCCTGCGCACGGTCGGGCCCTGGACGACCCTGGTCCTCCTCATCCTGGCCGTGGGCGTCCTCGCCTGGCGCCGGCCCGCATTCCCCTTTCGCCAGCTCAAGCCCTTTCTCTTCATCGCGGCCGCGGCCCTGATCTACGTCGGCTGGCCGGCCCTGCGCTTCGGCTTCAACTGGATCTCGTACGGCAACGACGACATGGCGAACTACTGCCTCGCCGCCGAACGCTTCCTCTCCCACGGCTACTACGACGTCCCGCTGCAGACCGACCTGGAGGGCCGCGACTACACGCAGCACTACTGGTTCATGCATGCGCTCCAGCAGATCCGACCGGGATCCGAGCTGACGATCGCGTGGATCTCGTCACTCACGGGCCGCAAGGCCCACGAGGTGTTCATGCCGGCGATCCTGATGCTGAGCCTGGCCCAGCTCTTCGCCCTGGGCTCGATTGCCGTCTGGCGTGGCCGGCACCGCAAGGTGGCCCTCGTCGCCTTCTTCCTCCTCGCCGCCAGCCCCCTGTTCAGCCTCGGAACCCTTTACCAATTGATCGCCCAGGTGGGGGGCCTCGCCCTCCTTCTCGCCATCGCCTCCATCCTCTTCGTGCCGAGGAAGCTCAGCCTTCGCACGGTCGCCGTCGCCGGGACACTGACCGCGGGTCTCGGCATCTTCTACCCCGAGGTGGCGCCGTTCGTCGCGGTCGGCATCATCCTGACGACGCTGCGCCTGCGCTACACGCAGAGGGAGAAGATGCGCCCGTACGTGATGCTGATCGCCGGCGTCGCGGCCCTCACCTTCGTCCTGATCGCGAGCAGCACGTACGAATTCATCAATACGCTCGTGATGCAGTCGGTCGGTTCCGCAGGCCTGGGGGCGATGGCCGAGATTAACGACCAGAGCGGCGGCCTGGTGCTGTTCCCCTGGACGCTCGTCCCCTCCTTCATCCCGATGCTGTTCGGCCTGCACCCGTTCGGAATCGTGGGCGTCGACCCCTACATCTCCGCACAGATCGTCCTCGGTCTCGTGTTCTTGGGCTATTTCGCGTGGCGCACGTGGCGCAACTTCGTCGCGGGAGCCCCCTCCGGCGTCCTCGGGGCCATCATGATCACCCTCGGGGCCTACCTCTTCCAGAAGGGCCAGGACTTCGGCCTCTTCAAGCTGGCGATGTGGGCCCAACCCGTGATCGCCGTCTGCGTGGCGCAGGGCTTCGGGTATTTCCTCTTCTCGGACAGGCTGGCGGTGCGCAAGCGCGCCCGCGTGGCGCTGGCCTTCTTCTTCGCCTTCACGTCGGTCTCCCAGATCTACTACACCTACGCCTCCCTCGGCACCTACGGCGGCGGCCTGACGGAAGTCGTCAAGGGCTCCGCCCTCGGCGTGGGCTTCAAGCCGCCGCGGGACCTGAAGTACGACGGGATCGAGAGCGACATCTCGAACGTCGTCAGCGCCAAGATGCTGTCCATGTACACGCGCGGGATCGACACCCGCTTCCTCTCGCGCAGCTATATGGACAACATCGCGAACATCGCGGTCCTCAAGTTCCTGCGCACCCCCGACCCCGACCTGGGTCCCCAGGCGCGCATCGTCGAGAAGCTCTCGCTCCTGCGCTTCATGCTGCCGCCCGAGCTCCTTGTGGACGACATCCCCGACTACAAGGTCGCGACCATCCACCGCGAGGCCAACAGCGTCCTCTACGCCAACAACTGGACCGAAACCAGCTCGCGCCACCTCGACTACCGGGAGCGGCTCTTCGTCTCGATCCGCAGCGACCTGGACCATTTCAACAAGCTCAACCCCGGCACCGACTGGCGCGTGCAGAACATGTACCAGTACAAGCTCGAGAGCCAGGTGCACGACCATCTGGTCTTCGTGCACTCGGAGCTGAGCCCCCACTACTACTCGTCGGCCCGCTTCAGGGCCGCGTTCTTCCAGCGTGAGAGCGAGCCCATCTCCAACGGAACCTCGTACTTCCACGGCACGGGCCGCTTCAACGTCTTCCACATCGTCAATCCCTCCCCGGACCTGAGGGTAGTCGTGGACTTCACCCGCACCTCGCTCGGGGCCGGCCGCACGGCGCTGCCGCAGAAGGCCACGGTCGTCGGCGACGAGGACTACCACCTGGGCTTCGTCGGCAGCGGCTCGGCGCGCGTCTTCTCGCAGGTCATCAGGCCCGAGTACTACGAGGGGCAGGCCTACTTCATGGTGGACTTCGGCGACCTGGCCCAGGTGATCGAGAAGGAGAAGACCGGCCTCATGCGCTGGTACGGCCTCAAGTTCGCCCTGGACGACAGGCGGCTCGTCGGCTTCACGCGCGACATCTCGGTCATGACCGATGAGCAGTACCAGAGCCTGCCGCGGCCGACGAAGATCAGCGTCTTCCCGAGGGACCTCCTCGTGAACAAGGGCCTGGAGTACTCCGGCGTCTACGAAGACGGCTGGATCGGCACCGACGCCTACTTCAAGATGGGCCCATCGCACACCGGCCAGGTGCTCTACTTCAAGGGCTACATCCCCGACGTCCCCCGTTTCGAGAAGCAGGGCGTCGACGCCACCATCTCCATCAACGAAAAGCCCACGGAGGTCGTGAACCTGAAGGCCGGCAGGTTCGAGATCGCGCGCCTCATCAAGGAGTCGGCCAAGATCACCTCCATCTCGCTGCACTTCTCGGACTCGCAGGTCTACGCCAGCGACCAGGACAAGCGCTCGATGTCGGCCTTCGTGGACGAGATCTCCATTAACGACATCCCCGACTTCGCGAGCTTCCGCAGCGTCGCGAACAGCTCCGGCGAGCACTTCGCTGTCACGGGGATCGACGATGACGGCTGGATCGCGCAGTCGGCGGAGTTCAGGGCGCCTGCCTTCGAGGGGTTCAAGGTCCTCAAGCTCGACGTCGAGATGCCCGGCTGGGCGCCGATCCCTTCGAACGACCTGCGGATCTCGGTCGACGGCCGCACGGTCCAGGCCGAAAGCGTCCCCCGCCAGACCTTTGCCAGCATCTACGTGCCGCTGCCCCCGGGCGCCCAGAGACTCGTCCACCTGGACGCCTCGTCGATCTTCCCGCTTCCCCACGAGACACGCCAGCGCTCGTTCGCGCTCAAAAACATCTCGTTCGAGAACCTGAGCCCGACGGACCTCTTCGCCCGGGGCTGGCATAAGTCCGGGTACCTCTTCGGCATCCACGGAGCGGACACGGATGGCTGGGTCGACCGCCGCCTGGAGCTTCGCTTTCCTGCGACGCAGCAGTTCAGGGAGGCCATCGTCGAGGTGGTGCGCTTCCCGTCCAAAGAGGACCTTCGCCTCGACGTCTCGACCAACGGAAGGCGGGCGCTGCCTAGGACACTCGGCCTCGAGCGCACCGAAACGATCCGGATCCCGCTCGGGCCCGGCGAGACCACGGCCACCCTCTCGGCCGAGCGCACGTTCCCCCTCGGCGCCCCGGACACCCGGCTGCGCTCCTACCGCGTCGTGAATATCGACTTCGACTGAGAACCCCCCATTGTCGTTGCAACGCCCATGCTGCTCAGTCTCGTAGTCCCGGTCTACAACGAGGAACGGAACATCCCGGAGTTCATCCGCCGGGTCGGCGCCATCCTGCGCGCCATCACCGAGGACTATGAGCTCATCTTCGCGATGGACCCGTCGAGCGACCGCACCGAGGACGTGATCCTCGAGCACCGCGCCCGCGATGCTCGAATCAAGCTCCTCAAGTTCTCGAGGCGCTTCGGCCAGCCCATGGCAAGCCTGGCCGGCATGCAGTACTCCCGGGCGGACGCCGTCATCGTGATGGACGTCGACATGCAGGACCCGCCGGAGCTCATCTCCCAGATGGTGGAGAAATGGCGGGAGGGCTACGATGTCGTGCTCCCCCAGCGCACCCGCCGCACGGGCGAGCCCTGGGTGAAGCGCCTGGTCGCTGAAACGGGCTACAAGGTGATCAACAAGATCGCCGACGTCCGGATCCCCCCCAACACCGGCGACTTCCGGCTCATGGCGCGCCGGGTGGTCGACGAGGTCGTCCGCCTGAAGGAGAGCCACGGCTTCCTGCGGGGCATGGTGGCCGTCGTCGGCTTCAGGCAGTACCTGCTCCCCTTCGAGCGGCCCGCCCGGTTCTCGGGCGACACCAAGTACAACCGCTTCTTCGGCTCGCTGCGGATTGGCTTCAACGGGATCTTCTGCTTCTCGACCTACGCCCTGACGCTGAGCACCCAGCTGGGCTTCGCGATCGCCGGCCTCTCCTTCGTCATCGCCCTCGCCTACCTGGTCATGAAGCTCTGCGGCTTCCCGTTCCCGGTGGGCAATCCCACCATGGTGATCCTGATCCTCTTCCTCGGAGGCATCCAGCTGATCAGCGTGGGCATCCTGGGCGAGTACATCGGCAGAATCTACGAGGAAGTCCGGGCCCGGCCGCGGTTCATTGTTGACCGCGCGGAGGGTTTCGAGGGCAAATAACCGCTCATGCAAACCGCGAAGTGGCCCAAGGTACTGCCTGCGATGACTCCGGAGCAGAAGGAGATCAGCGACGCCTTCATGAAGCTTTGGCACCAGGAGCTGCCCAATCGCTTCGGGATCGTCGAACGCTTCAACCACACCTTCCCGGTCAAGAACTCCCGGCCCGGCTTCGCCGCGACGGTCGAGATCGGAGCGGGCCTGGGCGAGCACCTCGACTATGAGAAGCTGACGCCGGAACAGGAAAAGAACTACTACGCCGTCGAGCTTCGCGAGAACATGGCGATGGAGATCCGCCGGCGCTTCCCGCGGGTGCAGGCCATCACCGGCGACTGCCAGGCCCGCCTGGGTTTTGAGGACGGCCACTTCGACCGCTACATCGCGGTCCATGTCCTGGAGCACCTGCCCAACCTTCCCCTCTGCATCCAGGAGGCCTACCGGCTGCTCAACAAGGAGCGGGGCCAGATGCTGGTCGTCATTCCCTGCGAGGGAAGCCCGGCTTATTCGCTGGCGCGCAAGATCTCGGCCGAGCGGGTCTACCACCGCAACTTCAAGGGAAGCTACAAGTGGCTGATCTCCAGGGAGCACATCAATCTGCCCCACGAGATCCTGGAGGAGCTCGACCCGTACTTCACGATCGAGAAGAAGGTGCTCTTCCCGCTGCCCTTCCTGCCGTTTGTCTTCAACAATCTCTGCATCGGCCTTGCGCTGAAGCCCCGTCCGGCCCCGCTGAAGCGGTAGGCGCCGGCCCCGTCCCTTTCCCATGCAAAAGGTGTTTGTCACCGGCGCCGCCGGCTTCATCGGATCCAACCTTGTCGACCGCCTGCTGGCGGACGGCGTCTCGGTCGTCGGCTGGGACAATTTCTCGACGGGCCAGGAGCGCTTCCTTGAGGGCGCCGGCCGCTCCAAGGCGTTCACGCTCGCGCGCGGCGACAACCTGGACCTTCCGGCGCTCACCGCAGCGATGGCCGGCTGCGACTTCGTGTTTCATCTGGCCGCGAACGCGGACGTCCGGTTTGGCACGGACAGGCCCCGGCGGGACCTGGAACAGAACACGATCGCGACCCACAACGTGCTCGAGGCCATGCGGGCCAACGGCGCCAAGCGCATCGCCTTCTCCTCGACCGGCTCGACCTACGGGGAGGCCAAGGTCATCCCGACGCCCGAGGACGCGCCCTTCCCGGTGCAGACCTCCCTCTACGGCGCCTCTAAGGTCGCCGGCGAGGGGCTCATCTCCGCCTACGGCGAGGGATTCGGCTTTGAGGCCTACATCTTCCGATTCGTGTCCATCCTCGGGGAGCGCTACACGCACGGCCACATCTTTGACTTCTACAAGCAGCTGATCGACCACCCGGGTTCGCTGCGCATCCTCGGCGACGGCAACCAGCGCAAGAGCTACCTCTATGTCCAGGACTGCGTCGACGCGATCCTCCACGTGACGCGCACGGCCACGGCGAAGGCAGCCCCCCACGGCACACAGATCTACAACCTGGGGACGACGGAGTTCGTCCAGGTCAACGACAGCGTGCGGGCGATCTGCAAGGCGCTCGGGCTTGAGCCCAAGCTCGAGTATACCGGCGGCAACCGCGGCTGGATCGGCGACAACCCCTTCATCCTCCTCGATACGAAGAAAATCCGCGCTACTGGCTGGAAGCCGAAGCTCACGATCGAGCAGGGCATCATCCGCACGCTTGAGTGGCTGCAGGCCAACCGCTGGGTCTACGAGGCGCGGCACTAGCCGTTGTCACGAAGGGAACCCGGTTGGCCCCAGGCCCAAGTGCCCCAGGAGTCACCAGGACCTTCTAGGGCGAGGCGCTTCGGTCCACTGCGCGAGGCATCTGGCGCCCCGTGGTGTCCTCGCCAACCGCTCCCTCGTGATACTCTGCATCCGAGTTCACGTTCCAGAGATTGAAGTTTGCGCCCTCCAGGTTCCTGACGGCGAGGATCGCCGTCATCATCGAGTGGTCCTGGTTGTTGTACTTGTGCATCCCGTTGCGGCCCACAACACGCACGTTTGAAAGTTTCTCGAGCTCCCCGCGGATGGTCTCGACGTTCTCCCGGTAGCCGGAGTCGTAAACCGGGTAGGCCTTCTCGACGCGCACCACCGCGCCTCCCCTCACCTGGGAGGCCTTCACCAGTCCCAGCTGCACCAGCTCGCGCTTGCCGAGCTCGATGAGGCTCGCGTCCCCGGACGTCCAGAGCCCGTCCCCCGCGAAGCAGAAATACTCCAGGCCCAGGCAGGTCGTTCCCGGCTCGCCCACCATCGCCTCGCTCCAGTTCTTGAAGTTCTGGATCCGGCCCAGCCGGACCTCGGGCTCATGGATGTAGATCCAGTTGTCCGGAAACGGATTCTCGCCGTCGACAATCAGGGCCACGGTGAGGAAGTCGCGGTAGCGCAGCTTGCGGGCCGCCTCGAGCACCGGCTGGGGCGGCGGCGGATCGAGCGCCAGCACCGTCTCCTGAAGGGGCATCGACAGGATGAACTGGTCAGCCTCCACCGTCCGCCCGGCGCGGGTGCCTAGGGAGACGACCTTTCCGGCCGCGTGCCGGATCACCGCGATGTCGGCTCCCATCTCGACCGAGCCGCCCAGGCGGCGGATGTCGTCGGCCGTCTTCTCCCACATCTGGCCGGGCCCCAGCCTGGGGTAGGAAAACGTGTCGATCAGGGTCTTGATCGTCGCATCGCCCGCCTTGGGGCGACCCTTGAGGGCGTTCACGACGGCCCCCAGGAGGGAAAGGCCCTTGATCCGCTGGGCCGCCCAGTCGGCGCTCAGCTCGCTCGTCGGGATCCCCCAGACCTTCTCGGTGTAGGTCTTGAAGAAGATGTTGAACAGGCGCCGTCCGAAGCGGTTGGCGACCCAGTCCTCGAAGGACACCTCGGGGCGGCGGGGGAACACCCGCGCCCAGGCGTAACTGCCGACGCAGGCCAAGCTGGTGAAGAACCCCAGGTTGCTGAGCGCGTTCCAGGGCTTCAGGGGATAGTCGAAGAAGCGGCGCCGGTAGAAGATGCGCGACATCCGGCGCACCTCGATGAAGTCGTCGGGCAGCCTCTCGCGCCACCAGCGGGTGACCTCCGCGCTCTTGCTGAAGAATCGGTGTCCGCCGATGTCGAAGCGGTAGCCCCCGTGGCGCACCGTGCGCGAGATGCCGCCCACGTACTGGGGATCCTTCTCCAGGACGGTGACGGTCCAGCCCGCGCGGACGGCCTCGTAGGCCGCGGTGAGCCCGGCGGGACCCGCCCCAACGACCGCCAGGCGGCGCGGGGGGGGCTTCGCTGCAGGAACGGGGTCGCTCACGATCGCGAGAGACTTGTCGATAGATCCCGGCGCACAATCCGAATTTTCCTAACCCCCTTGTGGTGATGCGAAAACCGTCGCCAACGCCGGGTGTTTCTTCCTAGGTTAAGACGATGAAATGGCTCATTGCCGTATTGGTTGCCGTACTTCTGGCGGGGTATGTCTATTGGCAGGGCCACTCCGTCAAGACGTCGTATGTCAACGGATTACCTCCATACACCAATCTGCCGGGCCGCTCGTTCATCCTGGAGAGGGACTGCTACATCTTCAAATTCAAGCACCGGGCCTCGGACTGGCCGCTCTTTGCCGCGCACGACACGGTCCCGGCGCTGCCGGCGGATGTCGCGGACGCCAGGGTGGGCACCGAGACGGCAGAGGTGCGCCTGCTCGGCGTCCTGCGGGTCGGGGATCACTTTCGCATCGCCTCGGTCCGCCGCGAGCAGGGTCCCGGCGGGACCTCGATTTCCTTCGAGGTCACCCTTGCGGATGAATCCTCTCGGAAATACCCCCGCCTCGACGCCTACTGGATCATGGACCATTCGCCTGAAAAGACGGGGGCCGCCCCCTCGATCATGACCGCGTATGCGGTCGCCATCGGAAAAGAGTGATGAAGATCGTCGTCACCGGATCCAGCACGGGCATCGGACACGCCCTGGTCCTGAGGCTCATCGCCGAGGGCCACTTGGTCTGGGGCCTTGCGCGCTCGGACCAGTCCGCCTTCGCGCTCCTGCAGAACGGCGCCTTCCGCGGGACGCGCTGCGACGTGGGGCAATGGAAAGACGTGGAGCGGTCCGCCGAGGAGGTGGGCGCCCTCTGGGCCCATGTGGACGGGCTGGTGTGCTGCGCGGGCTCACAGGGCGAGGTGGGCCCGGCGGTGAGGTCGGACCCGGGACGCTGGAGCGCCACGGTGCGCGCGAACCTCGACGGGACCTTCAACGCGGTGCGCGCCTTCTACATCCTGCTCTCAAGGGCGCCCCGGCGCTCGAAAGTCATCTGCTTCTCCGGAGGCGGAGCGACAAAGCCCCGCGCCAACTTCTCAGCCTACGGGGTCGCCAAGACCGGCATCGTGCGGCTGGTGGAGACCATTGCCGAGGAGGAATCCCAGGCTCCCCTGGACATCAACGCGGTGGCGCCGGGCGCCATCGCAACCCGGCTGACCGACGAGGTGATCGCCCTCGGCCCCGACGTCGCGGGCCAGGCCGAGTTTGACGCCGCGGTGAAGCAGAAGGCGGGCGGCGGGGCCTCTCTCGAGCGCGCCCTGGACCTGGTCGAGTGGCTCCTTTCGCCCAAGAGCGACGGGCTCACGGGCAAGCTGCTGAGCGCCCCCTGGGATCCCTGGCAGCGGCTGGGCGACCACGTGGGCAACCTCGCCCGCAGCGATGTCTACACGCTGCGGCGCATCGTGCCCGAGGACCGGGGGATGAAATTCTGACCATGAAGGGCGTCGCCATCGTCGGCTACGGCTACTGGGGGCCCAAGCTGGCCCGCAATTTCCTGCAGAACGGCAGCTTTGAGCGCGTCCTCATCTGCGACGAGGACGCCTCGCGCCTGGCGCGCGCCGCCCGGGAGAACCCCGGCGCCGAGACCCTGGCGGGCTACGCCGGCGTCCTGACGGACCCGGGCATGGAGGCGGTGGCTCTGGCGACCCCCGTCGACACCCATTATCCCCTGGCGCTCGCGGCGCTCAAGGCCGGCAAGCACGTCCTTGTCGAGAAACCCCTCGCGATGCGCTCGGCCGAGGCCCGGCAGCTGGTGCGCACCGCCGCCGCCCGCAAGCGGGTGCTGATGGTCGACCACACCTTCGTCTATCATCCCGCGATCCAGAGGATCCGGGCATTCCTAGACTCGGGCGAGCTCGGCCGGCTCAACTACATCGACTCGACCCGCATCAATCTCGGGCTTTTCCAGCACGACGTAAACGTGCTCTGGGACCTGGCCGTGCACGACATCGCGATCGTCAACTTCCTTACCCGCGAGCGCCCGCACCTGGTGCAGGCGATCGGCGCCGCGCATCCGCAGGGGCCCCTTGCCAGCATTGGCGTCCTCTGCCTGCGCTACCCCTCTGGCCTCTTCGTCCACATCAACTGCTCGTGGGTTTCCCCGGTGAAGATCCGGCACATCCTGATCGGCGGCGACCAAAGGATGATCGTCTACGACGACCTGAATGCGACCGAGCCGGTGAAGATCTACGACTCAGGCGTGCTCGCCCGCACGGACGAGGAACGCAACCGGCTGATGTACGAGTACCGAACCGGCGACGTCTATTCGCCCAAGATCGCGCCCCGCGAGGCGCTCGCGAACCTGGTCGCCGATTTCGCCTCGGCCATCAGGAACGGGACGACGCCCCTGTCGAGCGGCGCCTTTGGGGCCGACGCCGTGCGCATCCTCGAGGCGGCCCAGACCTCGGTGGACCACGGCGGCAAGGAAGTGAGGCTTAGATGGAGCTGATCAACGAGGATAGCCCGCGGCGCTCGCTGGCCAACGTCCGGGTCGGTGCCAATGTGCGCTTCTTCAACTTCGTCAACGCCTACGGCTGCGAGGTCGGGGACAACACGAAGGTCGGAAGCTTCGTCGAGATCCAGCGCAACGCGCGGATCGGGCGCAACTGCAAGGTCTCGAGCCACACCTTCATCTGCGAGGGAGTCCAGATCGAGGACGAGGTCTTCATCGGCCACAACGTCTGCTTCATCAACGACAAGTTCCCCAAGGCGGCCAACGCCGACGGCTCGCTGCAGACGGACGCGGACTGGAAGGTCGTGCCCACGGTCGTGAAAAAGGGGGCGTCCATCGGCACCGGCTCGACCATCCTCTGCGGAGTCACGATCGGGGAGCGCGCGGTCGTCGGTGCGGGAAGCGTCGTGACCCGCGATGTGCCCGCGGATGCGCTCGTCGCCGGCAACCCCGCCCGTCCCCTTCGAAAAGGAAACCACCCTTGAAAGTCCCCTACTTCGACCTTCCGGCCCAGATCCGGTCGATCCGTCCCGAGCTTGATGCCGCCATCGCGCGCACCCTGGACTCCTGCGCCTTCTGCCTGGGCCCCGAGGTGGCGCGCTTCGAGCGCGACTTCGCGGCCTACGTCGGCGCGGCCCACTGCGTGGGATTTAACTCGGGCACCTCGGCGCTGCATGTGGCGATGCGCCTGCTCGGGATCGGCCCCGGGGACGAGGTGGTCACGACCCCCTACACCTTCGTGGCCACCAGCTGGGCCATCGCCTACGTGGGCGCCCGCCCGGTCTACGTCGACATCGACGAGGAAACGATGAACCTGGACCCGCGCGCCCTCGAACGCGCGCTCACGGCCCGCACCAAGGCGGTGATGCCGGTCCATCTCTACGGCCATCCCTTTGACGTCGACCCCATCCTGGAGGTGTGCCGGCGCCGGGCAATCCCTCTGGTCGAGGATGCGGCGCAGTCCCACGGGGCGCGCTACAAGGGCCGCAGCGTCGGCACCTTCGGGCAGCTCGCGGGCTACAGCTTCTATCCCGGCAAGAACCTCGGGGCGTGCGGCGAGGGCGGCGCCCTGCTCACCCAGAGCGAGGCCCACGCCAGGCGCGCCGCCACGCTGCGCGAGCACGGGACGGCCACGCGCTACTACCACGACGAGGTGGGCTACAACTACCGCATGGAGGGCCTTCAGGGCGCCGTCCTCAACGTGAAGCTGCCCCACCTGCCGGCCTGGACGTCTGCGCGCCGCCGGATTGCGCACCGCTACCACAAGCTCTTGGCCTCAAGCCCGCTGAAGCTTCCCATCGAGGCGCCCGGCTGCGAGAGCGTCTACCACCTGTACGTCGTCCGCCACCCGAGGCGCGATACACTGAAGGAGCACCTCCAGGAGCGGGGCATAGGAACGGCCCTGCACTACCCGCTTGCGCTGCACCAGCAGAAATGCTTCGCGGAGCTCGGCTACAAGGCCGGGGACTTTCCCGTGGCGGAGCGGGCGGCCGCAGGCTGCCTGAGCCTGCCGATTTACCCCGAGCTCACGGACGAGCAGGTGGACTACGTGGCCGCCATGATCGGCGAATTCAAGGGCTGGTAAAGCGTGCTCCCATGAAGATTGCCGGCACCTCAAGCACTATCCTCGTCACCGGTGGCGCCGGCTTCATCGGCTCGCACCTGGTCGACCGCCTGGCCGCATCGGGCTGCCGGGTGACCGTACTCGACAACTTCACGAACGGCCGCAGGGAGAACCTGGCCGAGGCGGAACGCACCGGACGGGTCAAGGTGGTCGTGGGTGACGTGAGGGACGCAAAGACCTGCGAGCAGGCGCTGGCAGGGGGCCTGGACGCGGTGTTCCACCTGGCCTGCCTCGGCGTGCGCCACTCCCTGCACGACCCTGTGGCCAACCACGAGGTGAACGCCACCGGCTCCCTCCAGCTTCTGGTCGCCGCCCGCAGGGCCGGCGTGGGCCGTTTCGTCTACATGTCGACCAGCGAGGTCTACGGAGCCGCCCTTGCGTTTCCACTGACCGAGCAGGCGGCCACCTGGCCCACGACGGTCTACGGCGCCTCGAAGCTCGCCGGGGAGCACTACGCGGCCGCCTACCACCGCTGCTTCGGGGTGCCCGTCACCCGGGTCAGGCCCTTCAACAACTACGGCACGCGGGCTCACTTCGAAGGCGACTCGGGCGAGGTGATCCCGAGGTTCATCCTGCGGGTGCTGGCCGGCCAGCCCCCCGTCATCTTCGGCGACGGCTCGCATACGCGAGATTTCCTCTACGTGAAGGATTGCGCCGAGGCCCTGGTGGCGATCGCCGAGTGCGACGCCCTGGTCGGCGACCTGGTGAACCTGGGCTACGGGCAGGAGGTCCGCGTCGACACGCTCGCCCGCTTGATCCTCGAGGCCCTGGGGAGGGCGGACCTCAAGGCGGTGCATGAGGCCGAGAGGCCCGGCGACGTCCCCCGCCTGTGGGTCGACCCGTCGAAGCTGCGCGGGGCCACGGGGTTCCGACCCCGCACGACCCTTGCCGAGGGCCTGAAGGCGGCCGTCGCCTACTACCGCGCCCTCTTTGAGGCGGATCCGGGCTGCCTGGCGCGGATGCAGGTGCGCAACTGGGAGGTTCCATGATTCCCCTGGCCAAACCGGAGATGGGGGAGGAGGAGATTGCGCTCGTCGCCGAGACGATCCGCAGCGGCTGGATCACCCAGGGGCCGCGCGTCGCCGAGTTTGAGCAGGCCTTCGCCCGGAAGGTCGGCGCGGCGCACGCCGTCGCCGTCTCCAACTGCACGACGGCGCTGCACCTCTCGCTCCTGGTGAGCAACGTGGGCCCCGGCGACGAGGTCGTCGTCACGCCGCACAGCTACATCGCGAGCGCCAACGCGATCCTGCACTGCGGTGCGCGCCCCGTCTTCGCGGACATCGACCCCCGCACGCTCAACATGGACACGGCGCTCGCCGCAGCCGCCCTCGGGCCCAAGACAAAGGCGATCATGGCTGTGCACCAGGTGGGGCGGCCCGCCGACCTCGCAATCCTCTCGCGCCTCGCCCGGGAGCGCGGGCTTGCCCTGATCGAGGACGCGGCCTGCGCCACCGGCAGCTCGTATCAAAACCGCCCGATCGGCGACAACACCCACTCCCGCCTGGTCTGCTTCAGCTTCCATCCCCGCAAGGTCATCAGCACGGGCGACGGAGGGATGATCACGACCGACGACGAAGCGCTGGCCCGGCGCCTGCGGCTCCTGCGCCAGCACGGGATGTCGGTCAACGACCTGCAGCGCCACCAGTCCAAGACGGTCGTCACCGAGAGCTACCCCATCGTGGGCTACAACTACAGGATGACGGATGTCCAGGCGTCGATAGGCGTGGCCCAGCTGCGCCGCCTGGACGCGATCGTCGCGCGCAGGCGCGCCATTGCAGAGACCTATGACCGGGAGCTGGCCGGCCACCCCGGCCTGGAACTCTACAAGGAGCCCGCGGATGCGCGCTGGAACCACCAGACCTACCTCATCCGCCTCAGCGGTGCGGCGCCCGCAAAACGCGACGCGTTCATGCAGCGCCTGCTCGAGGAGGGGATCGCGACGCGCCGGGGAATCATGTCCATCCACCGGGAGCCCTGCTACGTCGAGCTCTTTGGAGTGCAGGCGTTCCCCGAAAGCGAGGCCGCCTCCGACCAGTGCGTCTGTTTGCCTCTTTACACCCAGATGCGCGACGCTGATATCGAGACCGTGTGTGCCGCGGTTAGGCGGCACGCGGCAAATCACTGAACATGGCCCAGCCCCTGCCGGAGAATCCCTACAACCCCTTCTGCTGGATCACCGGAACTCCTTCTATCGGAGAAGGCACCTGGATCGGGGCGTTCACGCTGATCGACGGCCAGGGGGGCCTGAAGATCGGCAAGGGCTGCGACATCAGCTCGGGAGCACAGATCCTCACGCACTCCACGGTGCGCCGCTGCGTGAGCGAACGAAAGCACAACCAGGTCGACCGCAAGCCGACCGAGATCGGCGACCATGTCTTCATCGGCTCCAACGCGGTCGTGCAGATGGGCTCGCGGATCGGCGACCACAGCGTCGTCGGCGCCGGCGCCGTCGTGCTTGAGGACACGCTTGTCCCCCCCTACTCCCTGGTCGTCGGCGTTCCGGCAACGATCGTGCGGAGCCTGCGCGAGGAGGCGGCCTCCTGGGGCCGAGGGTCGCCATGAACGCCGAGACCCCCAGGCTTTCCATTGTCGTCGCCGCATTCAACGAGCAGGGCAACCTGCCGCTGCTGTATGAGCGCCTGACAAAGCTCGACTGGGCGGGTCTGGGCCTGCAGCCCGAGTTCGTCTTCGTCGACGACCATTCCAGCGACGCGACGCCTCAGGTGCTGGCCGGCCTCGCGGCATCCGACCCGCGCGTCAAGGTCCTGCGTTTCTCGAGAAACTTCGGCAGCCACAAGGCGTTCACGGCCGGCCTCGAGCACTGCACCGGCGACGCCGCCGTGATCCTGGCCGCCGACCTCCAGGACCCCCCTGAAACGATCCCCCTCCTCGTGGCCAAGTGGCGGCAGGGGGCACGCGTCGTCTGGGCCGTGCGCGACGAGCGGCAGGGTGAGTCGGCTGCGACGAAGCTCCTCTCGAGGCTCTACTACCAGCTGATGCGCCGATTCGCCGAGGTGCGCCCTCCCGCCAAGGGCGCCGACTTCCTCCTCGCAGACAGGAGCGTGCTGGATGCGCTCAGGGGGGCGACTGAGAAGCACACCTCCCTGCTCGCCCTCATCCAGTGGATGGGTTTTGAGCAGGAGGAGATCCTCTACACCAAGGCCCGCAGGAACAGCGGCAGCTCCCACTGGACGTTGCGCAAGAAGCTCAAGCTGGCGGTGGACTCGTTTGTCAGTTTCTCCTACGCCCCGGTCAGGTTGGCCTCGGCCTTCGGACTCCTCTTCGCCCTCATCGGGTTCGTGTACGCCGCTGTGATCGCCGTCCGGGCGATCGTCCTTGGCAGCCCCGTGCAGGGATGGTCGTCGCTCATGTGCGTTATCCTGATCGTGTCGGGCGTGCAGCTCGTCATGCTTGGCGTCCTCGGCGAGTACCTCTGGCGCACCCTGGACGAGGCGCGCGGACGGCCACGGTACATCATCGAGAAGCGGATCAACCTCTGAGGACCGCCTCACGGAAAATGAGGTTCACGAAGGTTTCGCAGGCCGGGGATCGTGCATCGGCTCTGAGCAGGGGGGCCGCGTCGCTTCTCCTGGGCGACGCCGCCATCGCAGCCTGGCTCTGGTACGCCCTGCGCAGATTCACGGACACCGGCGCCAGCGTCTGGCCCTCGGTCGCCTTCCCGCTCGTTGCGACGGTGTTTGTCTCGCTGGCGCTGATGCTGGCGCGCAGGAAATCGTCCCGAGCCGGCTGGATATTCCTGCGCAGCTTGCTCCTCGGCGCCTGCATCACCGCCCTGGGTTGGGCCGCTTCCCGGCGCCTGGGGATCACCCAGGGCGAGGCGCTGTGGCTGGGCGCTGCCGTGGGCTCCCTCAGCTGGCTCCAAAGGGCGCTGTACCTCGGCGCCCTGCGCCGAGGCTGCGGAGGCTTTGCCGAGGTGGTTCGCTGGGTCGTCGTGGGCCTCGCGGGAACCCTGGCCGTGCGCCCGTTCTACCATAACGGAGACCTCGGCTCGGGCGATGCGCAGTGGTACGCGATCATGATCGGGGACTTCGTCACCCAGTCGCGGGCGGGGGTTTTCCCCGTGTGGGTCGGCCAGAGTTTCTACGCCTTCAACGGGGCCGTCTCGCCCCTGCGCTATGCCCCGGGTATCCTGTTCATGGGCGGCATCCTCGACTTTCTCACGGCACAGTCGCTGCACATGGTCGCCCTGCGCAACCTGGTGCTCTCCTCCTGTGCGCTCCTCGGTGCCTACAGTGCCTATGCGTGCCTAAGGCCTATCCTAAAGGGGGCGCCCTGGATCGCCTGCGGGCTAGCCGTCCTCTGGGTGTACTGCCCGGGCGTCCTCGCGCCCCCGATGCTGGGCGACCTGTACATGACGTTCTCGACACTCCCGTTTGTGCCGCTCGTCCTGCACGGCTGCTGGCGCGTATGGGAGCGCGACGACCGATGGGGACGCCTGTGGATCGCCGCCGGGCTCGCCGGGGTGTGGCTGTGCCACTCCCCAATCGCGATCTGGTTCACGATGGTGGCCTCGGGGCTCTACCTGGCGTCGATGGTGGGCCGTCCCCTGCGCCGGCAGCTGGGGCTCGGCATGGCGACCTCCGCCGCTTTTCTCGCCCTGGGATCGCTGCCCTTCATCTCGGTCCTCACCCTTGACAACCAGCTCAAGGCGGAGGGCTCGAGCGCCGTGGCCCTAGAGAACATCCACGAGTGCTTCCCGGCCAACTTCAAGCCCATCGACCCCCGGCTGCTCGGGCTCGAAAGCGAGCAGGTAGGCTATGCGCTTCTCGGGGCCCTGGCCCTCGCGGTGGTCTGCCTGCCCTTTGTGCGCCAACGCGGGGCCTGGGCTTTTGCAGCGGCCTGCCTCGGCGTTGCCGCGTTCGCTATCCCGCTGCCCCGAATCACGGACGCCCTCTGGCTGCACATGCCGAGCTGGTTCATCGTGATCCAGAACGTCTGGCCTGTGCAGCGGCTCTTCCTCGTTTGGTCAGCCGTGATCGTGTTCACCGCCGCCATCGTCATGGCCTCTCCTCGTGTCAGCGGCCGTCGGGGCGCCTATCTCGCACTCTGCCTCGCGTTTGCCTGCGGCATCGCCTGGTCCGTGCGCGAGGCGAACAAGATACACCAGGGGATCCTGCCGCGCAGGGGCAGCGCCGCGACAGCAGAGATGCGAGAGGGCGAGAATAACCTCGTACTCACCCGCTACGCCTACTCGAGCTTCTCTGCGATTCCGCAGTACTTCAGTCATGCCTACATGGACCCGCTCTTTGAGAACCGGCTTCTCGACATCGATACGCAGCTGCCGCTGGCGACCAACGCGGATGCGGCGGCTCCCGTGGCCGGCGACTCCGACGCCCCCGCGGGAGCCCACCTCGTGCAGTCAGGCGTCTGGACGGGACACAGCGTCACCCAGAGCCCCCATTACCGGCTGCTTCCGGCTCTCACCCTCGAGCCTGGCCTCCGCTACGCCCTGCGCCTGGAGTTTGACGAGCCCGGAGTGGAAGGAACCCTGCAGATCCTCAGCGATAGTCTCTTCCGGGAATACACGCTCCCCGACTCCGGCGTGGGAAGCGGGGCGCGTCCCCGCCCGCTCTCGTTTGGCTCGCTCCCGCAATCGAGCCACGTCGTGCCGCTCTCCATCACCGGAAAGGCCCCGGCGCCCCTTCTGTCCACCTTCATCGTCCGGCGCTACACCACGGAGACGATCCCCTTCGCGCGCTTCTGGCTCTATTCCTTCGAACCCGAGCGGCTCCCCGTCGCGGTCGAGTCCCTAGTCCCTTACCGCGCCCGGGTGAACACTCCCCACGCGGCCTATCTGGAGACTCCGCGCCTCTGGCTGAAGGGATGGAAGGCAACCGTGAACGGCATCCCGGCGGACACGCTGCGCTCCTCCGAGAATCTGGTGATGCTCCCGGTCCCCGCGGGAACGTGCCGGGTCGAGCTCACGTACGTCCCCCCGCGGGCGCTCGTGGCCTCGTTCTGGATCGCCGCCGCCGGCTGGTCGAGCCTCTGCGTCTTCGGCCTGGTGCAGCTCGCCCTGTGGTCGGCAGGCCGCACCCTCAGGCTGCGCGGACTCGAGGCCGGGCTGCGTGCGCGGGCGCTGTTCGTGGCTATGGGTGCCGTCGCCCGCAACGCCGCCCATTGGCTCTGGCGCCACAAGGCACCGGTGGCAGTGGCCGTCCTCGCTGTCACGGCCTTTCTCCTCGCCGGAAGGCTCCGCTCCCGCCGCCATGTTCCGGTGCCGGCTTCGACCGCCGCCGCAGGCCCGCTGCAGCTGCACTTCAAGCGGCCATCCTCGCCGCCGAGCACGCCACTGCCGCTCCTGTCCACAGGTCACGTGGGGGCCGGAACGGTCATCTCCGTCCTGTTTATTGACCCCCAGAAGGCCCGACTCTATGCCGACGTCTGGGGAACCCTCTTCATGAGTGAGCCGGTATCTATCGACTCGCACCGGATGAACAGCCTCGTCGTATCGGACAGCGCCCTCTTCCCCCAGGACGCCCCCGAGGTCCGCACGCTCAGCCCCAACGAGCGTTCCCGGCTGCGCGCAAACCTGACCGTCGAGCTGAACGGCACCCCCGTCATCCAGGCTTCTACAAACGCCTTTGAGACCACCCCAAAGGAGCTGCGCATCGGCGAGTCGCAGTTTGGGACCCTTGTCGGCATGACCTATCCCGGCGAGTTGGGAACGGTCCGAAGGCTGCCGATCCCGCGCATGGTCCCCCTTCCCTCCGGCCACCACGCGCATCTCAAGATCCGTTTCGCTGACGGCCGGTTCGACGAGAGCGAGCCGATCGCCTCGGTCAGCGTCGGCGCCGAGCAGAGGCTCTGCTACGTGACCTATGTCTATACCGGAAGCCTGCGGGTGGGCGTTTGGGCGCCCGGAGACACCCGCGGCCACTCCAAGGAGGTGGCCTACGATCCCGCGGCGGACCACGACATCGACCTGTCGGTCTCCCACACACCGAACGGACTCGCCCTGAGCTGCTCCTTCGATGGAAAGCATCTTTTTGGCGAGGAGGGCACGGCCTGCGACCTGCCTCCCGTCATCACCACGGGAGTGAACGTCGCGGGCGCCCCGGGGTTTCCCGCGCGCTTCACGGGCCAGCAGCTGGACCTCGAGATCGTGCCCAACTCGGCACGGCCCGAGGCCGCCGTAATCCAGGGGCCTGAGCATCTTGTCGTGACGCTGCCTCTCGGCAGATTAGGGCGCAGGGAACCGCTCCTGACGACGGGCCGCACGGGAGCAGGCGACATTGTGTATGTCGTCTACGACGATCCCTCCCATGTGCGCATCGGTTTCGACCACTGGGGCTACGGCGGCCAGCTCAGCGAGCCGATCACGGTGGACTACCGGGTTCCCCACGAGATTTGGATCAGCTCGCCTACCCTCCTCGCGTCCGCCGACCGAGCCGCGGACATGCGGCCGCACCCCGCCTCAATGCTGACCGTCCGCTTTGACGGCAGCGACGTGCTCTCAATAAAGGTCGCAACCTACCCGGCGGGCCCGGGCGAGGTCACCGTCGCATCAAACAAGATCGGCGCCTCGACCTGCGACGAGGAGTTCACGGGGATCGTGAAGTTTGCCGAACGCTCCAGCCCCGCCACCTCGCGCGGCGGGGGCCGCTGACCCTCGGCTTCAGGGCGCCACCGCCGCGATCGGCGCTGCAACGACGTCCGTAATCTTCCCGCCGAAGACCATCCGCGCGGTGCTGCCCCCAATGAAGTTTGCGCCGAGCTTTATCTGGCTGGGCTCGGTGGGATGGCTTAGCTGGGCTTCGGAGAGGATGCGCCTGCCGTCCAGAAAAACCACCACACGCCCGCGCAGCATCGCGAGGGCCGGATCGGACCTGATGGCCCCCGATTCCTGCGGGGGATAGAGCGCGCCGAAGCTCACCACGAGAGTGTGCTCCTTGCCGGGCGACAGATCGAACGGCTCCGAGCGCACGAGGCGAGATCCCCAGTGGTCCTGCACAATCCTCCCGACGTTGTCGGGACTGCACTCCGCGAAGAGGAAATCGCCCTCGAGGGTCTGGCCGGTCGTGACGAGCGGAAGGCCGGCCCCCGCAGTCCAGTCCGGAAAGACAACCTTCATGCGCAGGGGACCGGGATACCCGCCCCAGCCGGGCCGGGCGAGCGCAGGATCCAGCCTGTACTGCTCAAGGCCCTCGAGCGGCGCCGCGCGCCCCACGGCGACGAGCGTCCCCTGAAATCTCGGGGAAATCCCCTCGCCACCGAGTGGATTCTCGCCGACCAGGACCCCATCGAGGGAACTCGGGTGCGGCGCTCCCACCGCGAAGAGGGCCGGCTTCCCATTGAGCCCCACCTGCACCGTGCCCTCCAGCAGCTCAAGCCGGGGGTCCTGTGCGTAGAGCGGGCTCGCGGCGGGCGGCATCGTGGCGCCCGTGCTGACAAGGAGTTCCTGCAGTGCACCCGGCTTCACTTCCAGAGGATCCGATACGACCTTTCCCGATCCGCTGTGCTGGTAGCCGATCCGCACTTGGCTGTCGCTCTCGTAAGTCACGAACACCACGTCGCGCGCCGATCCCGAGCCCGAGACTAGGAGCGGGTCGGACTGGCCCGCGCGGCCCTCGGGAAAGACGAGCCTGATCCTCACGGGCCCCGGATACCCCCCCCAGCCGGCAGCGGTACTCTGTAGGAGATTCATCAGGTGGGTTCCGACGCCCTCGAGATTCTCAGGGCCGATCATGGTGATGGACGCGATCCGTCCGGTGAAGTACGGGCCGCACGCGGTGCTGCCCACCGTGTTCGCACCGAGCGTCAGCCGGTCGACCGGAACGGGCTCTAGCGGCATCCGCGCGTTGAGTGCCGGCGCTCCGTTGAACTTGATGAACAGGGTGTCTCGAACCCGGGCGAAGGCCGGCATACGGGAAAAGATCGGCGCCTCCGCCGAGGGGAGCAGCGAGGCAAGGTAGATGTCCATCTCGTTGTCGCCCGAGGGCGCCGTGGAGAGAGGCTCGGAGAGCAGGGCACCCGCCGAGAACCCGTCCAGGCCCACGCGCACCCTGCCCTCACCCGCAGGCACCACGTAGACCATCTGGCGGCCCGAGCGCCCGTTGATTGAGACAAGCGGCTGCCCCACGGGTACACCGGAGGCCTCGGGCGCCAGGCTGAACCGCAGGCGCACAGGCCCCAGCGCGCCCCTCCACTCGGCCGGCCTGTTGCGGGCGAGGAACGGAGCCGCCATCGACGGCACCGAAAGGGCAATGTCGTCGCCTTTTGCGGCCGAGAAATCGGAGACCGTCCCTGTGAAGTTGCGGGCGACCCCCGGGAAGTAGAGCATGTTTGTCCCAAAGAAAATGTCCCGCGGCGAGGAGCGGTGGAACGCCGCGCGAGACGAAAACACCAAGTGCTTGTCGACAATCACCACCACCTGCCCGCAGAGCTCGGCAAGCTCGGGAGTCTCGCGGAAAGGAGCGTCCCCCGGGGGCGGCAGGAGCGAGCCCGCGCTCAGGAGGATCTCGTGCGGACGGCTGAGATCCAAGGGGACAGGCCCGCAGACGAGGTCAGGGGAGCCCACATGGCTCAGCCCGAAGGCGACATGGCCCGAGTCGACGTAGCGCACAAACACCAGGTCGCCTGCGCCGACGATCCCCGTCGAGACCAGGGGCTCGGCTGTGCCGAATTCGGCCGGGCCCGGCTGGAAGCTCACCACAAGGCGCACGGGTCCCGGATAGCCGCCCCAGATGGGTGCAGTCTCGCGCAGGAGCGGAGGAAACTCGATGACGCGCATGGCGATGTCGTGGTGGTCGAGCGCTGCACGCTGCAAGCCCGAGAACCCCTCGAACTGGTAAGGCTTGAACTGCATCGGCTGCGCCCTGCGCAGGAGCTCCGCGTGCGGCGGCAGCGAGAGGTCGAGCGGCTCCCCCCAGAGGGATCCGGAAAACAGCACCCGGTGGAAGGCGTAGCCGTGGCGGGCGGGCGCCCCCATGGCGTCGCGTGCCATCGTGTCGAATGTTCGTGGAAAGACCTGGCGAAGGGGCGTCGCGAAGTTGGGGGCCGCCATGGCCGCGGCGCCGAGCGCCAGGCCCGCCGCCCACAGCCCGCGCCCCTTCCGACGGGACTGCAGAAAGAGGTCGATACCCAGGGCCGCCGCGAGGCAGGCGAACGGCACCAGCGTGCGCACGAGGCGCCCATACACCACCATCCTCGGGAGAATGTCCGAAAAGAGGACCCACCCTGCGCAGAGGAACGCAAGGGCCCCGAGCCACCACGCCAGGCGCACCGGCGCCCGGCCTGCCAGCGCCGCGAGGCACGCTGCTGCGATGCCCGCGAGCCAGAGAATGAGCTCCCCGTGCTCGGCATGCCAGAGGTATTCCGGGATGAAGCGGTAGCCGTGGAATAAATCCCCCTGAAGGACCGTCCCGGCGAAGCCCGCATAGGAGGCGACGAGCCCCCGGCTGAGCAGTCCGCCGATCCCGAGGAGGACGGCAATCGGCAGCGAGAGGCCCACCGCGCCGGCCACGGCCCTGGCCGGCATCCGGCGCACCCCGCCGTCTCCCAGAAGCGTGTGCAGCACGAGGACGCATCCCCCCAGCAGCCAATAGCCATTGTAGGTGAGGAATCCCAAGCCCGCCGCGGCCCCCGTCAGGAGCGAGCGGCGCCAGGAGAACGGACCAAGCCCCAGCCACAGAGCCAGCAGCATCGCGCACAGGCTGACGTCGTACGGCAAGAAATGCCGCGAGTAGTAGAAAAGGCTGCCCGAGCAGGCCGCCAGGAACGCGGCCCAGAGCGCCTCCCTTTCGCCGGCGCCCGAGCGGCGGGCAACCGCCCAGACGAGAAAGATGGCCCCCACCGAAAAGAGCGAGAAGTAGCAGGAGACCAGGACCGGATGCGTCCCGCCGACGAGCAGTTCGGCGGCGGCAACTGGCAGGGCCGCCGCCCGGAAGAGCACGTGGTCGGCGTGCACGAAGAGCTCGACCAAGGCCGCGCGCATCCTGCCGTGCTCCAGGTCCCCGGCGGCCGCCCGGGCGTCCCCGTAGCGGGATTCGTCGGGCCAGAACTCCTGTCCCCCGCCCGCGGCCATCCAGATTCTGAGCCCGAGTGCGACCGCCAGCAGGAGGGCCAGCCAGCGCCTCGTCGTCATAGCTCCAGTTCCGGGGCGTCCCTGAAGATCCTCAGCTGCATCGCGAGGAAGGTGACCGCCATCTGCGCGGCGTTGGCGGCGGCCGCCGCCGCCCAGCCAGGCATCACCGTGAATGTCGTCAGCAGTTTAAAGACTGCTGCCTGGATCAGGAACGTGACGGCAACCATCACCGCGTATTCGCTTAACAGCCGGGCGTGGTCGGTGCGTTCGCAGCCGAAGGTCCATTTCTTGTTCAGCCAGAAGTGCAGCGCCACCGCCGGGGGATAGGCGAGCAGGAACGAGAGGTCCTTGCCGAAGCGCTGCCCCAGGAGCCAGTTGAGCCCCGTGAACACTCCCATGACAACCAATCCGACCACGGCATAGCGCGTGAGCTTTGGAATAAGGGCCCGCATCCGGAACATAAGAAGGGCCGGTTGCGCGTGCTTTCAAGCCCTCGTTGGCCGCTGCGTGAAGATTGGGAGCACCGTTGGAACTAGACTTGGGGCGTTCGGTTGCTAGCGTCACCGCTCCCATGATTGGGAATCCCGAGCATTCCCAGCCCCATCGCTTTAATGCCTGAAGACATCGAACGTTCCCTCTCCATAGCCATCGTCGGCTGCGGCCTAATCGGACGCAAACGGGCCAATGCGATAGCGAAGGTGCCGGGCCTAAGGCTGCGGTTCGCGTGCGATATCGACTTGGCGCGCGCCGAAGAGATCGCCCGCGGGGCACCGGGCTGCGAGAGCTCGAGCCGCTACCCGGACGTGGTCACGCGAGGAGATGTCGATGCGGTCATCGTGGCGACCCTCAACGGGTCGCTTGTCCCCATCGCGCTCGCGGCCCTCAACGCCGGCAAGCATGTGCTGATCGAGAAGCCGGGCGCCCTAGGGGCCATCGACCTGAAGCGCCTCTTGGAGCCCGCTGCCCAAGGCGGCGGCGTTGTACGCATTGGCTACAACCACCGCTACCACCCGGCGCTGCGCAAGGCGCGCGAGATCGTCGACTCCGGCGTGCTTGGTCCCCTCATGTTCCTGCGCGGCCGCTACGGCCATGGAGGCCGCAAGGGCTACGACCGGGAATGGAGGGCCGACGCCAGGCTTTCTGGCGGCGGCGAATTGATCGACCAGGGGGTGCACCTGATCGACCTCGCCTCCTGGTTCCTGGGCGACTTCCCCGTTGTCGAGGGGCACGCCGCGACCTACTTCTGGGACATGAAGGTCGACGACAACGCTTTCCTGAGCCTGCGCACCGCGAAGGGCCAGACGGCCTGGCTGCAGGTCAGCTGCACCGAGTGGAAGAACATGTTCTCGCTCGAGATCTACGGGCGGGACGGGAAGATCTCTGTCGACGGCCTCGGGGGCAGCTACGGGACCGAGAAGATCACCTATTACAGGATGCTCCCGCAGATGGGCCCTCCCGAGACCGAGCACTGGGAGTTTCCCGCGAGCGATGGTTCCTGGGAGGAGGAGCTGAAGGACTTTGAACAGGACATCCGGCTCAGGCGCCGCGCCTCGCCGGGCTTGCAGGAAGGCATCAGAACACTCGAAATCGTCGAGGCCATCTATAAGAAGAGCGGCTACCCTACCCTATGATCATCACTCGTTCGCCCCTGCGCGTCTCCCTGGGAGGCGGCGGAACCGACCTGAAGAGCTACTATGCCGAGCACGGTGGCTTCCTCGTCGCCGCAGCCATCGACAAGTACGTGTACATCACCAAGCACACGACCTTCCAGGAGGAGATCATCATCAAGTACTCCAAGCTGGAACGCGTCGCCTCGGTGGACCAGATCGAGCACCCCATCGTGCGCGAGGCCCTCAAGCTGACGGGCGTCACGAATCCGCACATCGAGCTTACGTCCATGGCCGACATCCCCGGGGGCACCGGACTCGGCTCCTCGGGCAGCTTCACCACCGCTCTCCTGAAGGCGCTGCACGCGCACAAGAAGAGTCTCATTTCGCCGGCGGAGCTGGCCGAGCAGGCCTGCGACATCGAGATCAACCGGCTGGGCGAGCCCATCGGCAAGCAGGACCAGTACATCGCGGCCATTGGGGGCATCACGGCCTTCACCTTCCACAAGGATGGACGGGTCGAGTACCGCCCCTGCAAGGTCTCCGAGGAGACCCTCTACAACCTCGAGGACAACCTCCTTCTCTTCTTCACCGGCTACTCCAGGAGCGCCTCGGCGATCCTCAAGGACCAGAATGACAAGTCGATGAAGAACGACCAGGCGATGCTGGACAATCTCCACTTCACCAAGGACCTGGGCTACCAGTCCCTCGACTGCCTCGAGTCCGGCGATCTGGAGAAGTTCGCGTCACTCATGGACATCCACTGGCAGCGCAAGAAGGCCCGCAGCAGCGGCATGAGCAACGCGCACATCAACGATTGGTACGACTGCGCGATGGCCAACGGCGCCCTGGGCGGGAAACTGATCGGAGCCGGCGGCGGCGGATTCCTCATGTTCTACGCCGGCGACAAGAAGAAGCTGCGACAAGCGATGCGCGAGAAGGGCCTGCAGGAGGTGCGCTTCCGCTTCGACTTCGAGGGCACCAAGGTGGTCGCACAGAACTGAGCCGATGCCCCCATCGGCAACCGACGCTTCGCCCGTTCCGAGGATGAACCCCGCCGAGCTTCCGGTAGCCATCCTGGCCGGCGGGCTGGCCACGCGACTCAAGCCCATCACCGAGAAGGTGCCGAAGCTCTTGGTCGAGGTGGCGGGAGAGCCCTTCTTCTCGCACCAGCTCCGGCTGCTGAAGAAGGCGGGCCTGACCCGGATCGTCCTCTGCGTGGGCTACCTCGGCGAGAGGATCGTCGAAAAGTACGGAGACGGCTCCGCCTGGGGAATCCGGATCGAGTACTCCTTCGACGGCCCCAGGCTCCTGGGGACCGCAGGGGCGCTCATTCGCGCCCTGCCGCTCCTGGGCGAGGCCTTCTTTGTCCTCTACGGCGACAGCTACCTGCCGATCGACTATCTTGCCGTGGGCTCGAGCTTCCTGGCCTGCGGACGGCAGGGCCTCATGACGGTCTATGAGAACCATGGCCGCTATGACTCTAGCAATGTCTGGTTCAGGGACGGCGCCATCGCGGCCTATGACAAGAAGGCGAAGCTTCCAGAGATGAGGCACATCGACTACGGCCTCGGGGTCTTCCGCAGGGAGGCCTTCGACGGATTCCCGAAGGACGAGGTCGTCGACCTGGCCGACGTCCAGAAGGCCCTCCTCGCCAGGGGCCAGCTCGCCGGCTTCGAGATCGCGACGCGCTTCTACGAGATCGGTTCCCACGAGGGCCTGCGTGAGCTGGACCAGCTCCTGAAACAAATGCACTAAGGACGATTGCGGCCTCGCGTTGCGCCGCGGCTTTTGCTTTACCCCTCCCATGTCCTACTCCGCACAGCACCTAAAGGAAACGGCCGAGATCGTGGCCAAGATCAACCCGGCTGACTGCGAAAAATGCGTCGCCGAACTGCGCGCCGTGAGGGAGCACGGGGGCCGGCTCTTCATGCTGGGCGTCGGCGGAAGCGCGGCGAACGCCTCGCACGCTGTGAACGACTTTCGAAAGATCGCCGGCATCGAGGTCTACGCCCCGACCGACAATGTCTCCGAGCTGACGGCCCGCACGAACGACGACGGCTGGGCCAGCGTGTTCGTGGAGTGGCTGCGCGTCAGCAAGCTCAACAGTAAGGACTGCCTCTTTATCCTCTCCGTGGGCGGCGGCAACCTGGAGAAGAACGTCTCGCCCAACCTGGTGGCCGCGATGCAGCTCGCCAAGCAGGTCGGCGCACGGATCATCGGCATCGTGGGCAAGGACGGCGGCTACACGGCCAAGGTGGCAGACGCCTGCGTCATCGTGCCGACCGTGAACCCGAACAACGTCACGCCGCACAGCGAGGCCTTCCAGGCCGTCATCTGGCACCTTTTCGTCTCCCACCCCGACCTCAAGGTCAACCAGACCAAGTGGGAGTCGGTGGTCGCCAAGGCCTAGCCCCGTGGCGCTGCGGCCGGCAGTGTTCCTCGACCGCGACGGCACCCTGAACGTCCAGGTGGTGCGGGACGGCAAGCCCTACCCACCCGGCCGGCTTGAGGACTTCCGGCTCTTTGACGGGGTCCCCGAAGGCTGCCGTGCGCTCAAGGCCGCGGGCTACGCACTCGTCGTGGCCACCAACCAGCCCGACGTGGGGCGGGGAACCACTGAGCAGAGCGTCGTCGAGGCGATGCATCGGCGCCTGCAGGAGCGGGTTCCCGAGATCGAGCGGATCGAGGTGTGCTACGACCCCGGACGCGGCGAGAAGTCGCTTCGCCGCAAGCCCGCACCGGGGATGCTGCGCGACGCCGCCCGGCAGCTCGGGCTCGACCTCTCGAAGTCCTGGATGATCGGGGACCGCTGGCGCGACGTCGAGTGCGGGCGAGCGGCCGGAGTGCGCACGGTGTTCATCGATTTCGGCTACGACGAGGGCCATGATTCGGCCCCCGATCGAACGGTAAGCAGCTTTTCTGAGGCGGTTTCCGCGATCCTGGGTGTCACACCGGCAGGCGCCCCGCGCGCCTAATCTCCTTGCCCGTTTCCAAACCCTGACCTCAATTAGCCCCCATAAAACCCATGAAGTCCCTCAACGACCTTAAGATACAACTGTACGCGGATGGCGCCGACAAGGCAGGCATCCTCGACCTCTACTCCAAGCCCTACATCAAGGGCCTGACCACGAACCCCAGCCTCATGAAGAAGGCGGGGATCAAGGACTATGAGGCCTTCGCCAAGGACATCCTCGAGACGGTCACCGCGAAGCCCATCTCGCTCGAGGTCTTCACCGACGACTTCACGGACATGAAGCGCCAGGCCCTCAAGATTTCGGCCTTCGGCAAGAACGTCTACACGAAGATCCCGATCACCAACTCCCGCGGCGAGTCCTCGCTGCCCCTCATCAAGGAGCTGGCGGCGCAGGGCGTGAAGCTGAACGTCACGGCCATCCTGACCCTGAAGCAGGTCGCCGGCGTCGCGGAGGCCCTCAACCCCGCCGTCCCCTCCGTCGTCTCCGTCTTCGCCGGGCGCATCGCCGACACGGGCGTCGACCCCGTGCCGCTCATGCGGGCCTGCGGCGCCCTCCTGCAGGGCCACAAGAATGCCGAGCTCCTGTGGGCCAGCACGCGCGAGGTGCTCAACATCTTCCAGGCCGAGGAGAGCGGCTGCGCCATCATCACGGTCCCCCATGACATCCTCGGCAAGGCCGCGAAGATGCTGGGCACGGACCTGACGGAGCTGTCGCTCGACACGGTGAAGATGTTCGCCAAGGACGCCGCGGAGTGCGGCTACAAGCTCTGAGGCCCAAGTTCCTTATTTACGCAACGGGCGGACTCTTGGTATCTTGAGAGTCCGCCCGTTCACTGTATGCCCATCCGGATTCGCCCACTGAGTCTCCTCGCAGCGGCCCTGGCAGTTATGGCGCCGCTCAAGGCCGCGAACCTTGACGGATCCACGGCCGAGGTCGGCTCGGTCGAGGCGGCGCGCCTCTACTCCGAGGCCAACGCCTACGTCTCCAACATGGCCGAGGGGGCCTACTCGTACGCCTACCTCCAGTTCTACTGGAAGCGCGCACAGGCGAACATCGACCGGATCCGCAGGGTCTATCCGGACTCGCCCACTGCGCGCAGCCTCGTGGCGGGTGAGCTGAAGATAGGGCCCTTCGAGCCGGCGTACTTCAAGGAGCGCGTCCTCTACGATCTTGAGCTGAAGCAGCTGGGCAGCTTCGACGACGTCAACTGCGCCATCTTTCTCTACGGCCGCAACGAGGCCCGCTCCGACGCCCGTCGCGACGAGGCGCTCGCCAACATCATCGAGGTTCTCGCGCGCCGGCAGCGCTGGTCCGAGGCGCTGCGCTTCCCTGTCCTCGAAATCCACCGGCCCCTGCTCCTTGGCAGCGTCTTCAAGGTCGCGGCCTTCTACGAGCAGGCCGACATGGTGAGGAAGCTGAGCGCGACCGCGTCCCCGGCCGAGCGCTACGCCGCGGGTTTCGACGCCCTCATGGCCGAGGCCCGTGCGCTCCAGGGCAAGCCCCGGGCGGAGCTGTTCGCGTTCGCCTTGAGCCACACGGACCCGAGGGTGCGCACCGCCGCGCTGCGAGGGATCGTCGAGCGGTCGATCCTGATCGGGCGGATGCAGGCGCACCACCTTCCGCCCGGCAATGCCATCCAGACCGTGCACCTGGTCGTGCAGAATCTCTCCCTCAGGGACGACGTCGCCGCGGCCGCCGCCACGCTCTTCAAGGCAAACCCCCAGGGGGCGGCGCCGCTTCTTGCGGTCTACCGGGCCTCGCTCGGCCTGGCCCCGGACCGTGATGCCCCGCCCGAGGCCCACCTGGCCTACCAGCGCTACCTCGGCGATGCCGCTCGCCTGGACGAGGTCGAGTCCTATGCGAGGGACAGGGGTCTCGCCGCGGCCTCCAAGCGCTCCTGCGATCTCGGGGCGATCGAGATCCTCGCCGAGGAGGGCCGGCTGGCCGAGGCGGACTCGCTGCGCTCCGCCTTCGCCGCGCGCGGCCCCGAGGACGCCAGCGATGCCGCGCTGGCCGAGTTTCGCGGCCGCATGAACTCGACCATGACGCCGCTCGTCGCACGCACAAAGACCTTTGCCGAGCTTCCGATCAGCGATCCGTGTGTGATGGCCACCGCGATCATGGAGTGGAGCCTCACGCCGAACCGCTCCCAGAGAGGCGCCACGCCGTGGGACGCCGTCATCTACCGCTTTGCCGGGGGTTTCACCGGGCTGGCGGCCCCGAAGTCCGCAGCCGTCAGCGACGCGGCAAGCACCGTGAGGCCCTACTAGGCGGGCCCCTTGTCCCCCACCCCGTGAACATCCTCTTCGCGAATTACGGCGACTTCACGACCAACAGCCTCAACCACATCGGCGGCTTCGCGAACACGCTGTGCGCACAGGGCCACTCCTGCGTGGTGGCGGTGCCCGCCGCGAAGGAGACGATCTCGAAGGTACTTGACCCGGTCTTCATCCCGGCCCTCTACGACGAGCTCCTCGCCCAGCCCGGTTTCTTTCCCGACCGTGGAACTGCGGATGTCATCCACGCCTGGACCCCGCGCGAGTGCGTGCGCAAGTTTGTCCTGCGCTACCAGCGTGGCGCGCGCCGCGCCGCGAGACTCGTCATCCACCTCGAGGACAACGAGGAGTACCTGATCGCGGGCTACGCAAGGCAGACCCGCGAGGAGCTGCGCACCCTGGATTTCGAGAAGCTGGACTCGCTCATGATGGACAGCCTGCCGCACCCGCTGCGGCACCGCACCTTCCTGCGCCTCGCCGACGAGGTGACCGTGATCGTCGACCGACTGAAGGAGCGGGTCCCCCCGGGAATCCCCGCCACCCTGCTGCAGCCGGGAGTCGATCCCCGGTATAGGGTCCAACGCGCCCCCGACGAGGGGCTCCGCCGCGAGCTCGGCCTCGCCAGCGCCGAGAAGGTGGTCGTCTTCACCGGAAGCAACACGTTCGCGAACGAGCCGGAGATGCGCGAGCTCTACGTGGCCGTGCGGATCCTCAACCAGAGGGGCCGGCGCACACGCCTCGTGCGCACGGGCTTCAACCGGCCGGAATTCCTCGAGAGCCTCTCGGCCGACCTCCAGGCCCATGTCCTCGACCTGGGCTTCATCGAGAAGGCGCGCCTGCCCGGGTTGCTGGCCCTGGCCGACGTCCTCGTCCAGCCTGGCCGGCCCGGTCCCTTCAACGACTACCGCCTCCCCTCGAAGCTGCCCGAGTACCTCTGCTCCGGCAGGCCCGTCGTGCTGCCCGCCACCAACATTGCCCTGCAGATGAAGGACGGCGTCGAGGCTCTCTTCCTCTCCAGCGGGGCGCCCGAGGACATCGCCGCCTGCTGCGAGCGCATCTTCACGGATCCCTCGCTGGCCGCGAGCCTATCGAAGAACGGCGCCGCGTTCGCGAGGAAGCACTTTGACCTCGCGGCCAACTCGGCCGGGCTGCTGAAGACCTACGAATCCGTGCTCGCGCGGCCCGTGAAGCCGCTGTGGGAGGTCCTTCGGAGGACCTACACATCCGACCTGTCCGTGGCCGCCGCCGAGATCGCCGCGTCCCTGCAGGGCGCGAACCTGCCGGCCGACCTGAGGGCGCTCGCTCTCGACGTCGCCGAGCTCGTGAGGCTCGAGGACGAGCGGGAATGCCGCAACGCGGAAGTCCGCGACAAGGAGCGCCTGCGCCTCGAGGAGGCCCTGCGGCATGCGGAGCTGCAGCGCGACCTTACCCGCCAGCACGCGCACAACCTGGAGGAGAAGATCGAGGCGCAGGAGCGTCACCTTGCCCAGCACAAGAAGCTTTCCAATAGACATATCCAGAACCTCGAGGCGCGCATCAGCTCGATCGAGAAGATGGCCAGGGCGCGCGAGGAGACCGCCGCTGCCGCGGAGGTCTCGGCCTCGGCCGAGCACCAGAAGCTCGTGGCGCGCATCCTCGAGATGGACGCGGAGCTCAAGGCCCGCGAGCAGCGCCTAAAGGCCACCTTCCGGTCGCTCTCCTGGAAGCTCACGGCGCCCGTGCGCGATGGGGAGAAGTTTGTGCGCTGGCTCAGGTCCCCGAAGAAGCCGCCCGCGCCGGCCCCCGCCCCGCTGGTCGCGACCCCGGCGCCCGCGCAGCAAGCCGCGCAAGCCCCGGCCCTCTCGGCAGCGGTCCCGGCGCCTGCGGCGGCGCACCACTATACCTTCAACATCGATCACCCCCGCGCATGGTCGACCGCCGCCAACAAGCTCCTGATCCTGGGCTGGTGTTACGAGAATGAGGGCGCCGCGATCCGGGGCATCCGGGCGCACTTCGCGGGCAGGACCTTCGAGGGGATCTATGGCTCCAAGCGCCTCGACGTCCTGGTCTCCACCGGCAAGAAGCAGGCGGAGTACTGCGGCATCAAGGTCGACGTTCCCACCCACCTGGGAGACCACCCCCTGGTACTCGAGGTGCTGCATGACGACGGCTGGACGAGCTTCTTCCACACGATGGTGCACGTGGGCAAGGCCGGCGACCCCGCACAGCTGAGCGAGTACGAGAAATGGTGCGAGCAGCACGAAAAGCTGGAGGACGACGACACGCTCGCGATCCGCAGCCACATCGCGGCCTTCAGGTCGGAGATCCTCATCTCAGTCGTGATGCCGGTCTACAATCCGCCCGAAGGTCTCCTGGTGAAGGCCATCGGGTCGGTCATCAACCAGCTTTACCCTCACTGGGAGCTGTGCATCGCCGACGACGCCTCCACCCAGCCGCACGTCCGGGCCACCCTGGAGCAGATGGCCCTGAAGGATCCTCGCATCAAGGTCACTTTCCGCCAGACCAACGGCCACATCTGCGAGGCGAGCAACTCGGCCCTGGCCCTCGCGACGGGCACGTTCGTGGCTTTCTTCGACCACGATGACGTGCTTCACCCCCGGGCGCTCTACGAGGTGGCCGCCGAGCTGGACGCCCACCCCGAGACCCAGCTGGTCTACACCGACGAGGACAAGATCGACATGGAGGACCGGCGCTTCGACCCGTATTTCAAGCCCGACTGGAACCCCGACCTGAACCACTGCCAGAACTACGTCTCCCACCTTTCGGTGTACCGCACCGAGCTGGTGCGCGGGCTCGGGGGGTTCAGGAAGGGCTACGAGGGCAGCCAGGACTGGGACCTTCTCCTGCGCGCGGTGGAGGTCATCGCCTCCTCGGAGATCAGGCACATCCCTAAGCTCCTCTACCACTGGCGCGCGGCACCGGGCTCGACGGCGCTGCAGCTGGCCGAGAAAAACTACCCCGTCGAGGCCGCGCGCCGCGCCCTCGAGGACCACTTCCGCCGGCTGGGCCGGGCGGTTGAGATTCTTCCGGTGGCCGGGGACCATTGGCGCATCAAGTACCCCGTCCCCTCCCCGGCCCCGCTCGTGTCGCTCATCATCCCCACGCGTAACGCGGTCGAGCTCCTGCGCCGGGCGGTCACGAGCATCCTCGCGTTCTCGGACTACCCCAACTACGAGATCATCGTGGTCGACAACGGCTCCGACGACCCAGAGTCCCTCGCCTACCTGGACGAGCTCAACAGCGGCACGGACCCGCGCATCCGGGTCCTGCGCTACACGGCCCCGTTCAATTACTCCGCAATCAACAACTTTGCCGTCAGGGAGGCCGAGGGGGACGTGCTCGCATTCCTTAACAACGACGTGGAGGCCATCGAGTCCGGCTGGCTGGTCGAGCTGGTGAGCCACGCGTGCCGCCCCGGAATCGGGGCCGTGGGAGCAATGCTGTACTACCCCCTGAACACGGTGCAGCACGCCGGAGTCATCCTTGGCCTGGGCGGCGTCGCCGGCCATCCCTTCAAGGAGTTCCCCCGAGGCGACCAGGGCCAGAAGAACCGGCTGCGCCTCGTCCAGAACTACAGCGCCGTGACCGCGGCCTGCCTGGTCATCATGAAGGCCCGTTTCCTCGAGGTCGGGGGCTTCAACGAGAGGGACCTCGCGGTCGCCTTCAACGACGTGGACTTGTGCTGCAAGCTCCTGAAGGCGGGATACCGCAACCTCTGGACGCCGCATGCGGAGCTCTACCACCACGAGTCGGCAACCCGGGGAGTGGAGGATACCCCTGAGAAGAAGGCGCGCTTTCAGTCCGAGATCGACTACATGATGAACACCTGGGGGGAGCTCCTGATGGCCGACCCTGCGTACAACCCCAACCTGACACTCGTGGGCGAGGACTTTTCTCCCGCCTATCTCTCGCGAACGAGGAAGACGTGGATGGAGTACCTCTAATGAACCCTGACCCCCAGGACACGGCCGCCACGCTGGCGGCGCTGCAGGCCGAGCTCGAGGCCGTGAAGCGGCGCGATTCCGAGTTCCGCGCGAACATGGTCAAGGAGTTCCTCGACCGCGGCGAGCGCAACAGCTACGTGCACCTCCTTCACGAGGAGCGCGCGGCGCTGCTCAAGCGCCAGCAGGAGTCCTTCCTCGACCTGGAGGAGCTGACCCGCAAGGTCGAGGCCGAAAGCGCACGGGCGGACGCCCTCCATGCCGAGCTCTCCCGGATCAAGGGCTCGCGTGCCTGGAGGGTTGCAAAGGCCCTCCTCGGCGAGCCGCCCGCGGCCCCGGCGGCGGCCACGGTCCAGCCCGCAGGGCTCGCCCCGGTGGAGCCGGCCGTCTTCATCTACTACCTGCACACCTCGCCGTTTCGCATCTACCGCGACGCCTCCTTCACCCTGCGGGGTTGGGCCTGGCCCCAGGACGGCGGCTCCATCACCGGCGTGCGCGTGAACCTGAGCGGGCGCCTCTACAGCGGCCGCTACGGGATCGAGGAGCCTGAGGTGATCGCCCGCTATGGCGCTCAGCCCGCCAATCCCCACCCGGGTTTTGAGGTCGCCTTCGACACGCCCCAGGGACGGCATTCGTTGAGCCTCGAGGCCCAGGTCGGCGGCGCCGAGTGGCGCTGGATCATGCGCACGACAATCTGGTGCGAGCCCAAGGCCTGATGAGCGACGACGCAAAGGAGCGCTGGCAGGCTAGCACGATCGCCCTTGGGGAGCGCTCTGCGTACAAGAAGGTCTGGGAGCTGCAGTCCCAGGACCTTGACCTCGCCTCGCTGGCCGTTGCGGGACACACGGACGAGGCGACGCTGGAGCTGACGGCGAAGGGATTCATCGACACGCTGCGGGCAACAACCGGCCTCGACCGCAACGATGTCATCCTGGAGATCGGCTGCGGCATCGCCCGCGTGGGAAAGCCTCTCAGCCGGGAATGCCTTCATTGGTTCGGCGCCGACATCTCCAGCGGGATGCTCGCCCACGCACGGGCCCGACTCAAGGAGCGGCCCAACACGACGCTCGTCGAGCTGGCGACCGTGGGCCTCCAGGAATTTCCTCGGGACGCCTTCGACCTCGTCTACTGCACGATCGTCTTCATGCATCTCTTCGAATGGGACCGCTACAGGTATGTCGAGGAGACGTTCCGGGTCCTTCGTCCCGGCGGACGCTGCTACTTCGACAACTTTCCGCTCGATTCGGCGCACGGCTGGAATGTCTTCATGGAGGGCTGCCGGTATCCATTGGAACGGCGGCCTGCGCACCTGAGCATGTCGTCCACGCGGGAGGAGCTCGGGATCTACCTGCGCAAGGCGGGATTCGTCGACGTGCGCGTCCACGACCTCCCCAACGAGCTGATCGCGGCCACGGGCAGGAAGCCGGAGTAGGTCGGCCCCTTCGCGGCAGGCTGCCCCCGAATGGAGTCGGGGCGATGACGGGGTCTCTTGTAAAAATTGCATGAAAACCTTTGACTCAAGCTGTCTCTCGCAAGCTAATGGCGCTGTTCAATTACAGGAAGGATTCACTGCGGATCCCTGCTCTCCCCTCCCGCGGTTGTCCTAATAAACGCAGCTCGCAGGCGTCTTTTCAGACGAAGCAACATCCCATTATGAAAGTCTATCTTGTGGCTGGGCTCATTGCGTCGTTGGCATTCGCACCGAGGGCGTCGGCAGTGACGCACTACACCTCCTCCGACCTAGGCGCGGTCACCGGTGTATCGCCATTCGGGAATGTCTACGGCCTGAACAGCAATGGCTGGGTCGTGGGCCAGTACGACAGCGGCCCGACGGCCTCCTCGGCCTTTGAAATCAGCGCGTTGCCGACGCCCGGGACCCTTTCCCTCCTCACCAACCCCGAAGGTGGCGCCAACGGCGTCGCTTCCAGCATCAACGACAGCAACCTGGTTGTCGGCTGGGTGACGACGACGGGCGAAGCGGCGACCCACGCGTACCTTTGGAACGGAGTCGGATCAGCGGACCTGGGGACGCTGGGCGGAACCAACAGCCAGGCCTTCGCGATCAACAACTCGGGGACGATCGTCGGGTATTCGAATCCCGCTTCCAGCTCGAACGTGCACGCGTTCAGCTACAGCGGCCCGCCCATGACCGACCTCGGCACCCTCGGAGGCACCGGCAACAACAGCGGCGCACTGGCGATCAGCAACAACGGCCAGTTCATCGTGGGGTTCTCGGACACCGCCGCCAACACCGGCACGCAGGCCGCGCTCTTTGCGAATGGAACGGTGATCGACCTCGGTGCGCTCGGGACGGCGCTGCCCAAGAGCCAGGCCAACGGGGTCAACAATTCGGGAATCGTGGTGGGCAGCGCGTCGGCAACCGCCGGGAGCCTCGCGCACGCATTCCTTTACAAGAATGCGCTGATGAGGGACCTCGGCACCCTTCCCTCGGGCGACACCTCCTACGCGAACGCCGTGAGCAAATATGGCGCAACGGTCGGACAGTCCAACATCGCGGCGGCCGGCACTACTTTTCATGCGTTCGTGCGCGGCAGCGGCGCCATGACGGACCTCAATAGCAGCGGCGTCACCTCGGGCATCACTGGTTTCTACCTGACGAACGCCGTGGCCATCGATGATGCGGGCAATATCCTCGCCTACGGCAGCAACAACCACGCCTACTACCTGGCTGCGACCCCGGGCACAGTAACCCATCTGGCCGTGGGCCCCACAGAGTCTTCGGCGAACCCGGGCTCCAGCGTCCCTTTTACGGTCACCGCGCTGGATGGCTTCGATTCGCCGGTTCCCACCGCCGCGAACACGGTCGCCTTCACCAGTTCCGACCCGGGCGCCAACCTTCCCTCCAGCGTGACCCTCTCGGGCGGCACGGCCTCCGTTGTGGCGACCTTCAACACCTCGGGGCCGCAGACCCTCACCGCAGCCGACACGACCACGTCGTCGACCAGCGGAACCTCCAGCGTGGTGCTGGTGAGCGGAGGGCCCACTTATTCGGGAACGCCCAGCCTTGAGTCCTATGGCATCAGCAAGGTCCAGCAGTTCTTCCAGAACTCCGCAGCCGCCCCCGTATCCTCGGTCATCTTGGGCGAGCTGTCCGGCCCCAGCTACTTTGAAGCCTCAATGAGCGGGTCCAACCTGAGCGGCCTCTATCCTGCACCGAAAGTTCAGCTGCCGGGCAACGGCAGCACCTATTCCCTCGCCAACCAGAACAGCGGAGAATGGGCCCTCAACCAGGGGGGCACCATCCCGCTCACGACCTTTTCGTCGGATTCGGCGATGACCTCCTCGTTCCCCGACGGCCTGTACACGCTCAACGTGGGCTACACCTCGGTTGCGCTCAGCCTCTCCCCGAGCGAGCCATATCCCACGGCGCCCCAGGTTACGAGCGGCTCCTGGGATGTGACCGGCAACCTCGTGCTCGACTCCACGGTCGACAACGCCCTGAGCGTCAACACCGGCAGCTTCAGCACTTACAATGGCGGAGGCTTCTCCGGCGGCTACATCAGCTTCAGCGTCTACGCGATCTCCACGAACGGTCCGAACAGTGCGCCTCAGGAAGGAGGAACCGCTTACAATACGACCGCATTCTCGGCCAGCACCTCCGTGGCGCCCAGCAGCTTCACCTTGACGCACGGCACCCTCCAACCGGGGAACCTCTACTACGCCGAGCTGACCTACGGGCAACTCACCGACCTGGATACGGTCTCGGTTCCGGCGTCGCTCGGGGGCTACGCGGTCTTCCAGAGCAAGACCGGCTTCTACATCAACACCGGAACGGCGGCTGCGACAGCCGCTACTCAGTTCGCGGTCAGCGCACCCTCCAGCGCGAATGTGAATTCGCCGTTCACCGTCACGGTCACCGCCCAGGACGGTTCGGGCGACACCATCACGACGTACACGGGCGTGGTTAAGCTCACGAGCAGCGACGGCGCCGCGGTCCTGCCGCAGGGCAGCCCCCTGGTGAACGGCATGGGCCAGTTCACAGTCACCCTCAACACGACGAGTTCCCCCCAGACCATCACGGCAACCGACTCCCTGAATTCGGCGGTCACCGGGACGTCCTCCCCCATCTCAGTCACGAACCCCACGCCGTCCCTGACCCTTTATTCTGTGTCCAAGACGCTGGGTTACCTGCAAACCGCCTCCTCAGGCCCGTTCAGCGCGACCAGCCTAGCGGGTTCCGCCTTCTCCTTCCAGGGCTCGGTCCAGGGGAGCAACCTGTCAGGCATCACCGCGCCGACCGTCCAGCTTCCGGCAGGCACAACCTACACGCTCAACAGCCAGGATGAGACGAACTGGGACTTCAACAACGGGGTGCCTGCGGTAAACAACTTCGGCAGCCAGGTGTCCATGGACGCGGCGTTCCCCAACGGAACGTATACGATGACCCTCCTGGGAGCCTCCGTGCCCCTGAGCCTTTCCGGGGATGGCTACCCGACCGACACGCCGACCGTGACCACGGGCGTCTGGGACGGCAACGGCAACCTCGTTGTCAATGCCACCGCCAACTACACGCTCAATTTCAACTCATTCTCAGCGTATGGAACCGGGCTGGGGACGCACGAGGAGCTCCAGATCTCTGCGGTTAACTTCGACGGCAACGGAAACCAGTATGAGGGCAATAGCCTGCTCGACGAGAGTGTCGTCTACATCCCCTCCAAGAACCTATACCAGTCCGGGTTCACGACCTTGCTGATCCCCTCGGGCACCCTGTCGGCCGATATGACCTATTTTGCGCAGCTGACCTACACCTCCCTGAGCGACCTGAACACCGCCGCACTCCCAGCCGCCCAGATCGGCGGGGTTGCCTACTATCAGAAGACGACGGGCTTCTACATCGACACGACGGCGTCGGCCAACCACTTCCTCGTCAGCGTCCCAAGTTCGGTCGCTCCGGGCAACTCCTTCACCGCCACGGTGATCGCCCAGGATCCTTCGGGCGTGCCGGACCCGAGCTACAGGGGCACGGTACAGATCACCAGCAGCGACGTGGGGGCAGCGCTGCCCTCGCCCTCTTCCCTCACCAACGGCGTAGGGAACTTCTCGGTAACCCTGAACACAGACGGAACCCAATCCGTGACGGCCACGGATACTCTCTCTTCGACGATCTCCGGGTCTGCATCGATCGCGGTCGGGATCACGCCGACCCCGTCTCCATCCCCAACGCCGACCCCGACGCCGACGCCCACACCCACGCCCACCCCGACAGGCACGCCCACACCGAGCGTCTCACCTACCCCCACTCCCACGCCCACCCCAACGCCCACCCCCCACCCCCCCGGCTCGCCCCCAACCGGCTACAAAGTCTAAGGCCGCCGCACAAACCCGGGA
>Ga0302320_10000252_pt1 | contig 123760 bp, 108 predicted proteins | sample Bog_T0_3_FD_202130 | JGI IMG/M metagenome (GOLD analysis project Ga0302320, IMG submission 202130) | Peat permafrost microbial communities from Stordalen Mire near Abisko, Sweden - Bog_T0_3 | ecosystem: Environmental > Terrestrial > Soil > Wetlands > Peat | place: Sweden: Abisko, Stordalen... | reverse complement strand
TTGGTCCCGGCGGGCCTGGCGGCGGGGGCGGGTTTGGGCGATGCCGAGGCGGCCTGGCGCATGAGCGAGGTGGAGGGGGCTTCGCTGATGAGCGAGTCGAGGAGGCGGGCGGATTCGGCGGATAGAGGGTCCATTCGGTTTTATCTCCCGCAGTTATTGTGCGCGGAAGGGGGGTAATTCTCTGCAAAACGAGGGAATAGGGACGGAGGGATTTAGGGACTCAGGGACTTGAGTAGGCCGCCGCAAAACAGAGTCAGGTTAGAACGGCTTCAGATTCACGTCGAATTGCCTGAAAAGGAGCAGAAGAGCAAATTCAACAAAACAAGATATCGTCGCAGAGTTCTGCGGACTCCCACCCATCGGACAGAAACAAAGACGTCCGATGGGGCACAGTTTCATTTGCGGCGGGTCGGCGAAGCCGGTGGGGGACCAGAAGGTCATCCCCTCAGGGGCTAAAGCCCGCTTTTTCAGGTCGTTTACGGCACGACTAAAGTCGTGCCCTTTCAAAGCCCGACTCTCACCACCGGCTGTTGGGAATTATGCGGTGAAGAAGAGGGGTTCTTGCGTGGGCACGGCGCCTTGAAGGCGGTTTCCCAGGGAATCGATGAAGAGATGGTCTGGAGTCATGAGCGAACCCAGTGCCTCGGCGTCGTGATCGTTGATTGCAGCGACGAGTCGGTTGAAGACGTTTTCGACTTCGCTGTCACCAGGCGTGGTGGTCATTTGCGACTCTCCTTCGCATCTCCCCGGCGCCCAAAGGCGAGGCACCGGGGGCACCCTCAGCGGGGTTTGGTTTCGTCGTCGAGATCGTGGCCACCCGCCCACCCGGCCCGTAGTCGCTCGTCGCTGGTCTCTTAGTCCCGAGTCCCTTGGTCCCTGCCTTCAGCCTTTGGTCCCTAGTCTCCTGGTCCCTGTCTTCAGCCTTTAGCTACGTCAAAGCGGCGGTTCACTTCTTCCCAGTTCACCACGTTCCACCATGCGGCGAGGTACTCGGGGCGGCGGTTCTGGTACTTCAGGTAGTAGGCGTGCTCCCAGACATCGTTGCCGAGAATGGGGTAGAGACCCTGGGATAGCGGCGAATCCTGGTTGGCGGTGGTAATCACCTTGAGCTTGCCGCCGGTGAACACGAGCCAGCCCCAGCCGGAGCCGAACTGCTTGGCGGTGGTCTCGTTGAAGGTCTTCTTGAAGGCATCAAAATCGCCGAAATCGGCCGTGATCTGGCCGGCGATCGCGCCCGTGGGAGTACCGCCGATGCCGGACGTGTTGGCCGGGCCCATCAGCTTCCAGAAAGCGGTGTGGTTGGAGTGGCCTCCGCCGTTGTTGCGCACCACGCCGCGAATGTCTTCGGGAACCTGGGCCAGGTCGCGGACAAGATCGTCGACCGATTTGGCGGCCAGTCCGGGATGGTTGGCCAAGGCGGCGTTCACATTGGTGATGTAGGTCTGGTGATGCTTGTCGTGGTGCAGTTTCATGGTCTCGGCGTCGATAAAAGGCTCGAGCGCGGCGTAGTCGTAGGGAAGCGGTGCGAGTTCGTATGCCATAGGGGAATTTTCCTCCGTTCAGAATTGTACTCGGGTGAATTGCGGTGCGGGGTGAGCGTGCCGGTTTTCGGCGCCGGCCCTGCCGCGCGCCTGACAAGCATGTGAAAATGAAGGGCCTAGGCGACGGCTCGGCTTTTTGTTTGGATGCAGGCCGGCCTACCAGGGTGCGGAAAATTAATGAACGCCCAAGCGAGGTGAAGAATTATGATCCTTGCGAGGCCGGCGCGAATCCAAGTCCGATAGATGGATTCCGGGTGCGCGGTTCTCCAATTCCCAGCTTCAAAAAGTGACCAGGCGTGATGAGCAAACAGCCCTTGTACCGCTGGCTCGACCAGCAGGGAGAAGCCTTCGGAGCACCCGGCATGGAGCCGCGCTGGACTTCGAGCGTGAAAGACGCCGTCGGGACGGCCTACGCTGCCTCCAGCCGGGTCTGGTTCACCTGTTCGCACGGCATACTCAACGAGATCTACCACCCCACCATCGACCGCGCCCAGGTGCGCGATACGGAATTCCTGATCACGGACGGGGAGACTTTTGTCCACGAAGAAAAGCGCGACCTGCTATCGACGTTTGAGTATATTCACCCCGAGGCGCTTGGGGTCCGGTACACGAACTGCGATCCCGAAGGCCGGTACACGCTGACCAAGGAGATCATCTGCGATCCGCATCACTCGGTGGTGCTGCAGAGGGTGCGGCTCACCGGGCACGCGGACCTTCTGCCGCGGCTCAAGGTCTACGCCCTGCTGGCGCCGCATCTGGACGGCGGCGGCCTGGGAAACTCGGCCCGCGCGGTCGACTTTGCCGGCAAGAAGGCGCTGCTGGCCTGGAAGAACGGATGGTCGCTGGCCATGGGCGCCAGTTGCGGCTTCTCTCACGTCAGTTGCGGGTTTGTGGGGCTGAGCGACGGCTGGCGCGACATCACTGAAAATTTCAAGATGGACTGGGAGTTCGGCTCGGCGATCGACGGCAACGTGGCAGTGATCGGCCAACTGGATCTGAAGGGCCTTATCAGCCAGGGCGAAGCCGGAGAGAGCATCGCGGAGTTCACGGTGGCCATCGGCGTCGGCGAGGGCTCTCACACGGCGGCGCAAAAAACCATGGGCTCGCTGGCCACTCCTTATAAGGACCTGTTGAAGCGCTTCATCGAGCAGTGGCATCGGGCCGCGAATCCCGAGTGGCTGGCCAAAGCCGCCCAGGACCAGGGCAAGCTGATGCGCGCCAGCCACAACGTGCTGCTGGCCCACGAAGACAAGACATTTTCGGGGGCCTTCGTGGCCTCCGCGTCCATCCCGTGGGGCCAGTCGAAGGGCGACGACGACCTGGGCGGCTACCACCTGGTCTGGACCCGCGACATGGTGCAGACGGCTACGGCGCTATTGGCCTGCGGGCGCGCAGAGACCGCGCGGCGGGCGCTGGTCTACCTGGCCTGTACCCAGCAGCCCGACGGGGGCTTCGCGCAGAACTTCTGGATCGATGGGACTCCCTACTGGAGCGGCAAACAACTGGACGAGGTTGCCTTTCCAATCATTCTGGCATGGCGGCTTTGGAAGGCCGATGCGCTGGGCGAGCTGGAGATTTTTCCCTTTGTCGAGCGCGCCGCCGGCTGCCTGGTGGCGCAGGCGCCCATCACCCAGCAGGAGCGCTGGGAAGAAAATGCCGGCTATTCGCCTTCAACTCTCGCCGCCGTCGTGAGCGCGCTGGTGTGCGCGGCGGAGATGTCCCGGGCCCACGACTCCGACGAGCTCGGGCTGTTTCTGGAGGAGTTTGCCGACTGGATCGAGGGGCATCTGGAAGACTGGACGGTCACCAACAGCGGCGTCCTGCATCCGGAGATCAAGCGCCACTACATGCGCATCCGGCCGCCGGAGTGCGGCGCGGCCTACGCCCACGAGGCCTGCGGAACCGAAACGCTCCATCTCTCCAACCGCCCTCCGGGGACTCGGTTTTCCTTTGAGGCCCGAGAAATCGTCGATGCCGGTTTCCTTGAGCTGGTGCGGTACGGCGTGCGCCGCGCCGACGATCCACTGGTGATCGACTCGCTGAAAGTTGTTGATGCGATGCTGAAGCGTGAACTGCCCGAAGGCCCCTGCTGGCTGCGCTACAACTGGGACGGCTACGGCCAGCGGCCGGGCGGCGGCGCCTTCAAAGGGTGGGGACAAGGACGCCCGTGGCCGCTGCTCACCGGCGAGCGCGCTCATTATGAGCTGGCGGCCGGCAATGACATCAGGCCACTGATCCAGACCTATGAACGCTTTGCCACCTGCGGGCAGATGATGCCGGAGCAGGTTTGGGACGAACCCGACCTGCCTGTACGGCGTCTTAAATTGGGCCGGCCCGCCGGATCGGCCGTGCCCCTGGTCTGGGCCCACGCCGAGTATCTCAAGCTGCTGCGCTCCACCATCGACGGCAAGGTCTTCGACCGCATCGAACCAGTCTATGAACGCTACTGCCTTGGCAATGGAGCCGGCCGCGCCCATCACGGCCTGGAAATCTCGACTCCCCTCAGGCCGATTCAAAGAATGGACGCCGGCCGCGCTCTGCGCATCCTCAATCCCAGGCCATTCGAGGTGGTATTTACGGCAGATGGTTGGCAGAGCAAGCAGAGCGTGGTCGCGCGCGGATTGGGGAGCGCCGGTTTCAGCGCCGATATCTTGCCCGCGGCCGGCACGACCGAATTGGAATGGACCCAGCGATGGCAGGAGACCGACACCTGGCTTGGTTACAATGTGAAAGTCAAGATTGACGCTGTCGGGTAACACGTTCACCGACCGCAAACCGCTTCCCCCAAACGAAAGGACAAGATTCGCGCGCCATGACACAAAGTCTCGCGTCCCTCTCTCTCGACCAGCTCTCCATCGATACGCTGCGGCTGCTCGCCGTCGACACGGTCCAGAAAGCCAACAGCGGCCATCCGGGAGCTCCGCTCGGCTGCGCCCCGATCGCTTACCTGCTGTTCCACAAGCTGATGAAGCACAATCCGGCGCATTCGAAGTGGGTCGACCGCGACCGCTTCGTTCTCTCCAACGGCCACGCCTCGGCGCTGCTTTATTCCACGCTCTTTCTCACCGGATATAAGTTGGGCCTGGATGATTTGAAGGCCTTCCGCCAGTGGGAATCGCTCACCCCCGGGCATCCCGAAGCAGGCGACACGGACGGCGTCGAGGTGACCACCGGGCCGCTTGGGCAGGGCATCGCCATGGCGGTCGGCATGGCGATCGCCGAGAGGCATCTGGCGGCGATCTACAACCGCCCCGGGTTCGAGGTTGTCGATCACCACACCTATGCGCTCTGTGGCGACGGCGACCTGATGGAAGGCGTTTCCCACGAAGCCTCCGCCCTGGCCGGAACCCTGGGCCTCGGCAAGCTGACCTTCATCTACGACGACAATCTCATCTCCCTCGACGGCCCCACCGAGCTGAGCTACAACGATGACGTGCTTGAGCGCTTCGAAGCCTACCATTGGCATGTGCAGCGCGTGGCCGACGGCAACGACCTGGCGGGCATCGAAGCAGCTATCGATGCCGCAAAAGCCGAGACCGCGCGGCCCTCGCTGATCGCCGTGCGCACGGTCATCGGCTACGGCAGCCCCAAGGCCGGCACCAGCAAGGTGCATGGCGAAGCCCTGGGGGCAGCCGACGTGGCCGCCACCAAGAAGTTCTTCGGATTTCCCGAGGATAAGAGCTTCTACGTTCCCGACGACGCCCTGGCTAACTGGCGCAAAGCTGTCGCGCGCGGCGCGAGCCTCGAAGGCGATTGGAACGAGCTTTTCGACGGCTACAAAGCGGCATTTCCCGAGCTGGCTGCCGAGTTCGAGCGCACCCAGGCGGGCAAGCTGAAGGATGGATGGGATAAAGCGATCCCCACATTTCCGGCCGGCAAGCCTGTCGCCACCCGCAATGCCGGCGGCGCGGTCATGAACGCGGTCGCCGAGCAGGTTCCGGAGTTGTTCGGCGGAGCGGCCGACCTCACCAGCTCCACCAAGACCATCTTCAAACCGGGCTCGAGTTTCCATGTCGACCCGGCCGGCCGCAATATCTTTTTCGGCGTTCGCGAGTTCGGCATGTGCGCCGCCGTGAACGGCATTGCCGGTCACGGGGGGCTCATCCCCTTCGGGTCCACCTTCTTCACTTTCTCCGACTACTGCAAGCCCGCCATCCGGCTGGCGGCGCTGATGAAAAGCCACTCGCTGTTCGTCTTCACCCACGACTCCATCGGTCTGGGCGAAGACGGCCCCACCCATCAGCCCGTCGAGCACCTCATGATGCTGCGCGCCGTGCCCGATCTCACCGACTTTCGCCCCGCCGACGCCAACGAAACCGCCGCTGCCTGGCGCCTGGCCCTGGAGCGCAAGAGCCCAAGCTTCTTCGCGCTCAGCCGCCAGGACCTGCCGGTGATCGACCCCGCCGCTCATGACGCCTACGCCGAGGTCAGCAAGGGCGCTTACGTGCTTGAGGACGTTGAAAATCCGCAGTTGATCCTCATCGGGACCGGCTCCGAGCTATGGCCCGTAGTCGACGCCGCAGGCAAGCTGGCCGACGAGGGGATCCGCGTCCGCGTGGTCAGCTTCCCGAGCTGGAAGATCTTCAACGAGCAATCGGCCGATTATAAAGCCAGCGTGTTTCCGGCGGGCGTGCGCAAGCTGGCCGTCGAGGCCGGCGCTACCCTCGGCTGGTGGAAGTATGTCGGCCTGGACGGCGACGTTATCGGCCTCGACCGTTTCGGGGCCTCCGCTCCCGGCCCCGTAGTACTGGCCAAGCTGGGATTCAGCGCGGAGAACGTAGTTACACGCGCGAAGGCGCTGCTGAAGTGAAGGGGCAGTGTTCAGTGGTCAGTGATTCGTGATCAGTATCCTTGAAGTGATTGCCGGCAATCGTAAAGGCTCAATGTAACCGGGAAGAAACTGACCACTGTCCACTGGCCGCTGTCCACTGTTCCGAAAGGAACACGCCATGAAACTCGTCATCAGTTCCGATCATGCCGGTTTCCCTCTCAAAGAGGATCTGCGCGCGCACCTGGCCCAGGCGGGCCACGAGATGATCGATCTCGGCGCCTATAAGGTCGAGCCGGAAGACGATTATCCCGATTATGCGGAGCGGGTCGCCCTGGCCATCAAGCGCGGCGACGCACCCCGCGGGATTCTCATCTGCGGCTCCGGCGTGGGGGTCTGCGTGGCGGCCAACAAGATCCCCGGCATCCGCGCCGGCATCTGTCATGACACCTACTCCGGCCACCAGGGCGTCGAACATGACGACATGAACGTCCTGGTCATGGGCGCGCGGATCATCGGCACCTCGCTGGCGTTCGAAGTCGCGGAAGCATTCGTCGGGGCCAGTTTCATTGCCAACGGCGAGCGCTTTCAACGCCGCTTCAAGAAGGTTCTGGCCATCGAAGCCAAATACCAATGTGGAGACGGCTCCGCAAGTTCCGCGTAGTTCGATCGGGTTTTGCAGCAAGGGCACGGCTTCAAGCCGACAGGGTCAGTAAATCTTCATCAAGCGAGCGCCGATGTTCCCCTTCGACGTGATCCTTTTCGATGTAGGCGGAGTCCTGCTGACCAACGGCTGGGACCATGAAGAACGCGCCTTGACCATGGAGCATTTCGGCCTCAACCTGGACGCGTTCGAGGCCCGCCACGCGGCGGTCGACGGCGCGTGGGAGCGCGGCACGATCAACGGCAAGGAATACCTGAACGCGACCGTGTTCAACGAGCCGCGCAGCTTCTCCCGGGGCGAGTTTTTCTCTTTCGTGCTCAGCCTCTCAAAGCCGCTGCCTAACGGCGCCCTTGGAATCCTCGAGGAACTCGCGGCATCCAAGCCATGTATGCTCGGCGCGTTGAACAATGAAGCGCGGGAGACCAACGAATATCGGTTCCGGCAATTCGATCTTCGCCGCTGCTTCAAGGTCGCGCTGAGCTCGTGTTACCTGGGCCTCCGCAAACCCGAACCGGCAATCTACCGGCGCGCGCTCGACTTGCTGTGCGCGCCCCCCGATCGAATTCTGTTTATCGACGACAGGCAGGCAAATGTGGACGGCGCAGCCGCCGCGGGCATCACCGCTCTCCAGTTCAAGGGCGAGACGGACCTGCGCGGCCAACTCGCAAATCTCAAGGTTCTCTAGACATCGGAGGAAATATGCAACTTGGATTAATTGGTCTGGGCAAAATGGGCGGCTTCATGGCCGAGCGCCTGCGTCTCGGCGGCCACCAGGTAATCGGCTTCGACTTCAACGCCGAAGCAGTGAAAAAACTCACCGCCTCCGGCAACGTCGGCGTCTCGTCCCTGGGGGAACTGGCTAAAAAGTTTGAAGGCCGGAAGGCGATCTGGATCATGGTCCCGCAAGGTAAACCGGTGGACGACACCATCGCCGAGCTTGAACCCCTGCTCAATCCCGGCGACATTCTCATCGACGGCGGCAACTCCAATTACAAAGACTCGATGCGTCACCACAAGGAAATCACCGCCAAAGGATTCCAGTTTGTCGACGTGGGAACCTCGGGGGGCGTCTGGGGTCTCAAAGAGGGCTACAGCATGATGGTGGGCGGCGACAAGGATCCGGTGGAATATCTGCGCCCCATCTTCGAGACCCTGGCTCCCGCGGCCGACAAAGGCTGGGGACACGTGGGGCCGGCCGGCGCCGGCCACTTCGTCAAGATGATTCACAACGGCATCGAGTACGGCATGATGCAGGCCTATGCCGAGGGCTTCACCATCCTGGAGAAGAAAGAAGAGCTGGACCTGAACCTTCCGCAGATTGCCCAGATCTGGCGCTACGGCAGCGTGGTGCGCAGCTGGCTGCTCGACCTGACCGCCGATGCGCTGGGCAAGAATCCCACCCTCAAGGGCCTCGACGCCTATGTGGCCGACTCCGGGGAAGGCCGCTGGACGGTGATCGAAGCGATCGACCTCAACGTCTCCGCGCCTATCATCACCGAGTCGCTGATGCGCCGCATCCGCTCGCGCGAGGAAAACAACTTCACCGACCGCATGCTGGCCATCATGCGGAACGAGTTTGGCGGCCACGAAGTGAAGAAGAGCTGAAAAACAGTGGTCGGTGGCTCAGCGGCCAGGGATCAGGAATCGGCAATGTATGCGAATCTCACGGCGTAGAGATTGTTCGATTGGCTGACCACTGATCACTGTCCACTGATCACCGTCGGGAGGACACACACATGGCGACCGTACAAATGAGAGTCCGGCCCGAGGACCTGTCCCAGGTTCCCAAGGGCACTGAGCGAATCCCCGAACCGGGCATCCTGGTGATCTTCGGAGCCTCGGGCGATCTCACCAAGCGCAAGCTGCTGCCGGCCCTGTATCACCTGCGCCAGGCCAACCTGCTACCCAGGGAGTTCGCTATCGTGGGCGTCGCCCGCCGTCCGCTGGGCGACGAGTTCGCGCAGGACATGCGCCAGGGCGTCATCGAGTTCGGCGACGTGGAAGGCGGGGACGCCAAGCTCGACGAGTTCATCAGCCACGTCAGCTATTTCCCGTTGAAGTTCGACGCACCCGACGATTACGCCGGCCTAAAGGCCGAGCTGGAGCGCATCGATCAGGCAAGGGGAATTCACGGCGACCGGCTTTTCTACCTGGCCACGGCGCCCGAGTTCTTCGCAGGCATCATTGAGAATCTTGGCGCGCAGGGCATGGCGCAGCCTGAGCAGGGCAAAATTGCGGTGGTGATTGAAAAGCCTTTCGGCCATGACCTCGACTCCGCCCGCGATCTCAACCACAAGGTCAACGCCGTCTTCCACGAGAACCAGGTCTTCCGCATCGACCACTACCTGGGCAAGGAGACGGTCCAGAATCTGCTTGTCTTCCGCTTCGCCAACGGCATCTTCGAGCCGGTTTGGAATCGCAACTTTATCGACAATGTGCAGATCACGGTGGCCGAGACGCTGGGGGTCGAAGGCCGCGGCCCGTTCTACGAGAAAGCCGGCGCCCTCCGCGACGTGGTCCAAAACCACATGATGGAGCTGCTCTCCCTGGTGGCCCTCGAGCCGCCCTCGAGCTTTGAGTCAGAAAGCGTGCGCCGGGAGAAGCTCAAAGTCTGGCAGGCCATCCCTTCCATCCCCATCCTGAACGCGGTGCGCGGCCAGTACGGCCCTGGAATCGTCTCCGGGCAGCACGTGGTGGGTTACCGGGACGAAGACCGCGTCGACCCCGAGTCGGGCACCGAGACCTACGCCGCCCTGCGGCTGGAGATCGAAAACTGGCGCTGGGCCGGCGTACCTTTTTTCCTGCGCGCCGGCAAGCGGCTCAAGAAGCGGGCCACGGAGATCAGCATCCAATTCAAGCAGCCGCCGCTGTTGATCTTCAACCGGATGCAGAACACCGGGCCATGCCAGGAGATTCAGCCCAACCTGCTGACCATCCGCATCCAGCCCGATGAGGGCATTGCGCTGCGCTTCGGCGCCAAGGTGCCGACCACCCCGGAAATGAACGTCTGCCCGGTCAACATGGACTTCGACTACGAGTCGGCCTTCGGCAAGTCGCGCGCCAACGGCTACGAGCGGCTGCTGCTCGACGCCATGCTCGGCGACCAGACGCTCTTCTCGCACCGCGACGGCGTCGAAATAACCTGGGCCCTTTATACGCCCATCCTCGATGCCTGGGCGGGCAAAAAACCCGAAGTCTTCCCCAACTATTTCGCGGGAAACTGGGGCCCGGAGTGCGCCGACCGCCTGCTGGAGAAAACCGGCCACAGATGGAGAAACGACCTGGGGCGCAAGGGGTGAGATACAGGGATCAGGGGTCACGGGTCAGCGCGTGCAGGAAGGGCACGGCCGCACAGGCCGCTGAAAGAGTCCAGGGTTAAGGGTTTTTTCGAGTAGCGGTCTTTAAACGGGCCAGGAGCCCGGCGGCCCCTCTACCAATGAACTCGCGCTACTTGTTTTCATTGCCGGTCAGCCGGAAGGTGATCGTTCCCCAGAAGAGCCTTGCCCGCATCTGCACCGGCAAATGGCGCTCGTCGTCGGTGTACCAGATCCAGATATTGCCGCGGTTTTTCACTACACCGGCGTCGGCTGTCGGCTGTACGCGGATGGTTTTGAAGGTGCCCAGGGTGGTTTTGATCTCCTCGCGCCCTTCCACCTTCATGGTGACGGGCACGGTTTTCTGCGCGTCGGCGACCGGAATCATGAAGTTGTGGCCCACATCCATGGGCTGCGACGAAGAGTAGAAGACCCCCGTCAACAGGTCGGTCAGGCAGCCTGCAATGCCGGTTTCCAGGTGCTTGGTCTGCCCGGTTACCTGGTTCTTCTCATCAAGAATCGACTTTCCCTGACTGTAATCGATTTTCAGGGTCGAGCTGATCTGCCGGCGACCCTCGACGGTCTGCTTGTCGAACTCGGAGGTGCAGCCTTTTTCACGGTCGAAGGTTGACTGGAAGCGGTCGTCCACGCGGAAGAGCATGTTGATGGCGCCGAGGGTGGCGGCGGTGGCGGACATCCGTTCGCGATCGCCATCCGCGTCAAAATGGATGACGGCAGTGCCTGCGGGAAAGACCCGCCAGTCGACAGAATAGGTGAGAGTCTGCTTCTGGGGAAAGCTGAAGCCGGGCCGTGGAGGCGCCAGCGAGGGCGGCTGCGGTCCTTGAGCCAGAGACGCCATGGCAAAGAGCGAACCAAAGATCAGGGCGTACGCGCACTTCTTCAAAATAGGGACGGCTCCTAGAAATGAGTTGCGAGCGAACAACTTACGAGTATGTACTGCGCTCACCGCACCCTGGCAAGAATTGCTGTCATCGCCGGGCGCAGGCAGAGCAAGCTGAGGTAGAGCAGCGCGGCCCCTATTGCTGCATTGTACTCGCGGTGCCTCAGGTAGAGGTCCACCGAGAACCGTGAATCCGATGCCCCGGCCGACTGCCCATCTTGCGTGCGGCCCTCCTGTTTAGACGCAGACAAGCGCGGAATCACGCGCGGAACGCGCCGGGAATAGCCCTCGAACTCCGGAAATGCGTTGCGCAGAAACCGCTCCTCCGAGGCAATCACGGGAATGTAGATCACCGCGAAGCCGCAGGCCAGGGCCAGCGCTACGGGCCAACTGAGCAGCGCGAGGGCAAATCCTGCGGCCATCAGCATGGATCCCAGGTAAAGGGGATTTCGAGTGTGGGCGTAGGGACCGGTCTGGGCGAGTTCGCGGTTTTTCTTCACGTAGCCGGCGGCGTAACCCCGCAGCCAAAGTCCGGGAGCGACCAGCGCCAGGCTCCATGCAATGGCCCATGGACGGGGCGCGTGACGAACCAGTTCGAACAGATAGAGCGCGGCGGTAAGGAATCCCAGCGGCACGCGGATGCGCCGCGCCAGGCGCTGCCAGCGGGCAATGAAATCCTGCCGAGGGGCGGCGGGCTGGAGCGGATTCGGGGTTCCGCTCACCCTGAGTTCTCCTCGTCGTCGCTGATCAGCTTGCCGGGAATCAGCTCGCCGGCGGCCTTCAGCACTTCTTGCGGCGTAATGGTGAGCAGGCCTGCCTCGGGCTCGGGCTTGCGGCTGTGGTCGCGGCGGCTTTGCGGGCTTCGCAGGACCCTGAAACTGGCGCCATAGGGCCCATTGCGACTGGGGTCGGTGGGTCCGTAAATGCCCACGACCGGCTTACCCAGCGCGCACGCCAGGTGCAGCGGACCGGTGTCTCCAGCCACGCACAGGGCAATCCGCCGGGTAAGGGCTACCAACTGGTCGAGCGACATCGCCAGAGGAATGGCCGCGCCCGCGGTTCCCTTCACGATCACGTCGGCCATCTGCTCTTCGCCGGGGCCGGCGTTTACCAGGACGCGAAATCCGTGCTGGCTCAACCCGCGAGCCACTTTGGCAAACTCTTCGACGGGCCAGCGCTTGGCGCCCCATCCGGCGCCGGGGTTGATCAGCGCCACGGGCCGGATGCCGCTCGAGGCCAGGAGCGAATCACACCACGCCTCGGCGGCCGGGTCCACGGGCAACAGAGGCTGCACATAGATCAGCGGGTCGCCGGCCACCTGCGCGGCCAGCTCGATATCCTGTTCGATCACGTGGGCGCCGTGGGTCACTACGCGCTCGGTAAAGAGCCATCGCGCCGCCCGCTCGCGCGGCTCCGACTCGCCGATGATGCGGCGGCTGCCGCTCATCCGAGCCACCACGGACGAGCGCACCGAGCCCTGGAGGTCGATTACCGCGTCATAATTGCCGCTTCCCAACTGGTGGCGCAGATCGTTGATGGCGCCCAGGGTATTGGGGCTCAGTGCCTTGGTGCGCCACAGTTTGGTCCGCGCGAAATGGAGCCGGTCGACAACCGGCATCGCCGTGCCGCGGCTCTCGGCACCCGCGGCCGCCAGGAGGCCGCGCCAGCGGGGCTCGACGACCCAGTCGATGACCCAACCGGGATGCGCCTGGCGCAGCGCGGTGACCGCCGGCAGCGCATGCAGTATGTCGCCCATGGCCCCGAGCCGAACCACGAGCAAGCGGAATTTTGACTGGGTGTGCAAAGATCAATTTTCGCACAAACAAAGCAAGGCTCCCCGAGCCGATCTGCCGGGGAGCCTTGGCTGGTTAGAGACATGGTTGGTGGTTTTCTACCAGAAGAAATCTTCCGGGGCCTGGGCGACACCGCGGAAGGCTTCGCCTGCGCGGGCAGAGCGAATGGTAACGAACCGGTCGAGGCCTCCGTTCTTCGCCGGCTGCGTATCGCTGACGCGATCCGTGACTTTCACCAGCTTGTTGGGATCGGCGCCGTTGTCGCCGTTTTGGCTGATGGTTGAAGTGATCGCATAGATTGTCGCGGTCCCATCCCAGTTGACCTCGCCGGTGATGTTGCGGCAGCCACCGGTCGCGGGCTCGATCGAGGCGGGGTAATTCGGAACGCTGTAGGGCACGCCCAGGTCGAGTCCATTCTGGATGACGTACTCGCGCACCCATGTCGGTGTGCCGCCAGCCGGCGTGGCGAGGACCCACTTCTGGAGTCCGGCGGTCGCCAGCGTGCCGGCGTCCGCAACGTTGACTTGCCCATTGATCGTCTGATTCGCCGTGTAAATCAGGTCACCCTCGTCGCAAACGTAGAGAGTTGCAGGATTGGCGAACCAGATCCCAAAAGGATAGTCTCCGCCTGGGCTGGCGGTGCTGGCACTGGTGCTGGGGAATCCGGGAAGGATCGTATACGGCTCGTCGACCAGGCCGCCCGAAGGAGCATTGTCCGTGGTGGGCAGCACGCCCTTGGTTCCGAGCTGGTAGACGGTGTTGATGCCGTTGCCGCCGCTTCCCTTGGCGACGTAAAGCGTGTTGTCAAAGATGGTCAGGCCGCGGAAGTTGGTGTCTTTACCGGGCTTGTCTCCTGAAAATACAAAATAGGAGATCATGTTGTTGGCCGGGGGAACGAGCGGCGCCGATCCGGGAACGAAGAGTTCAGCACCTGTCGAGTGAGAGAGATCGAAGCCAAGCGTCGTCTGGCCAACCTGCTTTTTCGAGAGCCCGCCATTGTTGTCGTTTCCGGCCGAGTAATACAGCTCGTTGCCGCCCTTGATCGAAGCGCGGGAGTTGTCGCCGCTGTAGGCATCGCCATCGGTGTATGAGATACGGCCCCAGGCGTCCACTTCAGCCACGGAGCGGTAATAGGCAGTGGGATTGGTTGCGCCGGCATAGCTCGCGACCGCCGGATTAGTCGGATCGCAAAGGCCCGGCGTGCTGGAGGCCGAAACGTCAAGCAGGTTGGCAGCGGTCGGCGACCATGGACCCACGTTTGTGCCTTGCGTGAGGATGTTGGTTGCCGGGTCAAGGGTTAAGGCCGGGCAGCCGGGGCCGCCGCGGTAGCCCATGAACGTCAGGCTCCTGCCGTCTATGGAGCGATTCAGCGCGAGCTCTGACTTGGAGCTGAAGCTGGTCACGATCTGGTCGCTGGGAACGTGCAGCGCGCCCAGTTCGCGTCCGTCCGGGCTTAGGTCCCATAAAACGATGGGCGAGGAGACGCCGAAGTTCGGATCGGTGTTGGCGTTGTTCCAAACGTTGTGATTGTCGTTGAGATTGGGCGCTTCGCCGTTATCGCTGGCATAGCCGCAGGTCACCGTCACGGCCGTAGTTGAGGTGGACGGCGGCAGCAGCGGCACATTCACCGTGGCGGGGTTGGGGTTCGTGGCTGTGCCGGTATTCAGACAGCCAAACGGCAATACTTCGCCGGGGGTCACGGCGCCGGCATTTCCAAGGTAGACTGTGCCGCTTAGCACGATGCTGCCGGGGACAAATCCGTGAAAATCATCGTGATGGCGATCGAAATCCTGGGCTCTGGCCGGGACGGCAAGTGAACCCGCTACGAACGTTGCCGCGAGAGCCGCGGCAAACACCTTCGAAATGGGCATCTTCATTTTTCATGACCTCCTGAGTCATGCGGGGAACAACCCCGAATGTTAATTCGATCCGCGTCACGCCTCATTAACAGATCGTAAAAACCACGGAACAATCCGATGCGCCGGCGGCGCGTTTTCAGGAAGTACTGCTCCCATGAGCGGAAGGTCAAGAAGCGGGCGGATTGGGACGAAAGAAAGAGCATGAACCGGTCGAAGCCCGATCGGGAGTGTTCCCACCCTTGCGACAAAGACAGGAACGTCGCGAGGAGGGGGCAGCAGCGGTCCGGGTTTAGCAGCCTTTGGTGAAAGTCGAAATGGCCGAAAATCGTCCCTCGCGGGCAAAAGCCAGTTTCTTAAATTGTTGAAAATAAGCAAGATAATCGTCGTTTGTGCGCACCCCACCCCAGGCGCAAAAAACAAGGGCGCGCCGAGGGCGGGGCACCCTGTTTCAATCCCCGTGGGTCGGCGACGACGGTGAAGAACCAGGATGAAGCTCAGTTGAGGTGTGAGTCCCGAAGGTGAACGGCCGGCTTATGTGGTTTGCAGTTCCCGGATGAGTCAGCCCGGCACGCAGGTTGCTTTGTCCGGAATTGGAACACCTGGATTCTCAATCGGGGCCATACGCTGCCGGTCGCATTGCAGCCGGCTGCAAACCGAATTTGAACAGATGACCCGCCTGTTCGGCCGCCAGCGGACGGCTGAGATAATATCCCTGCCCCTCGCCGCACTTGTGGCGTTGAAGGAAGTCGAGCTGCGAGCGGGTTTCCACGCCTTCGGCAACCATCCGCAGATTCAGGCTTTTTCCGATGTTGATCATGGCACTGACTATGGAATTCTCTTCAGGGCGGTCGGTAATCTCCTGCACGAAGGACTGATCGATTTTAATCTTGCCCACCGGGAAGCGGCGCAGATAAGTGAAGCTGGAGTAGCCCGTGCCGAAATCGTCGATGGCTAACAGAACGCCCATATCCCTGAGCGCATGGAGTAAGACGACAGTGGACTCCGCGTCCTCCATCAACACGCTTTCGGTCAGTTCCAGCTCCAAATTCACAGGCTCCACTCCGGTGGAGATCAACACCGCCCGAACACCGGAAAGGAAGTCCTTTCCCAGGAATTCGGTCGCGGAGACGTTCACAGCGACGGGAATAGTCCCGATCCCCGCATCGCTCCATCTCCGGGATTGTCTGCATGCTTCCAGGAGCACCCATCGCCCGATATGGGCAATCAAGCCGCACTCTTCGGCGATGGGCACGAAATCGATGGGTTGGAGCAACCCGAGCTCCGGGTGCAGCCACCGGATCAGCGCTTCCATCCCCGTGATTCGGCTGGTCTGAAGATCGATCTTGGGCTGATAGTGCAATATGAACTCGTTCCGCCCCAACGCGAGGTGCAGGTCTCCCTCCAGCGACAGCCGCTTTGCCAGCCGCAGGCGCATATCGCTTCGGTAGAACTGGTACCCATTCCGACCTTGCTGCTTGGCTTCGTACATTGCAGCGTCCGCTTGTCCCAGCAGGCTCTCCGCGTCCTGGCCCTCGCCGGGGTAGATACTGCCTCCGACACTCACGCTGATATTGAGACTTTTGTCGTCGATCAAATGCGGCTCCGCGATCGCTCTCAGGATTTTGCGCGCAACCGCGGATGCAGCTTCGAGGGATGAGACTTCGGAGAGGAGTACGACAAACTCGTCTCCGCCCAGCCGGCATACCGTATCCGCACGCCGAACAGAAGCCAGCAGGCGCCCGGCAACCGACCGCAGCAGCTTATCTCCGGTGGCGTGGCCCAGCGTGTCGTTGATTCTCTTGAACTGGTCCAGATCGACAAAGAGGACCGCAAGCTGCTTGCCCTGGCGCCCCGCCAGCGAAATTGCCTGCTTCAGGCGGTCGTTGAAAAGCAAGCGGTTTGGCAGGCGAGTGAGCAGATCGTGCTGCGCCACGCGCGACAGTTCGACCGAGGCGGCCCGGGCCTCGCTCACATCCCGGAATGTCAACACGACCCCAAGCACCTGCCCGGCGTCGTCATCGACAATTGTCACCCGGCATTCGATTCCGATTCTGACCCCGTCTCGCCGAACCAGGATGCAATCGATGCTGCAGATCATGGCGATCGAGGTGCCGTCTCCCCTCAGAACCGCCGCCACTCCATTGTCGACGGCAGCGCCGGTGGCGCTATGGACAAGGCTGAGAACCTCGTCAACCGGACGCCCCATGGCATCTTCCCTGAGCCATCCTGTCATGCATTCCGCGAATCGATTCAGGTAGGTGACGTTGCCGTTCAAGTCGGTACGCAATACCCCGGCCGCGATCGAATTGAGCGTTGCGGAGGAAATTTCGTTTTCCAGCGCCACTTCACTCGCCGAACGACGGTCCATCATGCCGCGCACGGTCCGCCTGAGGCGGTACCCGCCGGAACGCTCTCTGGCCAGGTAATCTTCCGCGCAGGGCTGGACAGCATGCCTGGCCACTTCCTCCGGACCGGTTTCACTCAGGATCAGTACCGGCATATCGGGCGCAACTGCGATGCCTTTGTCCAGCGATTCGGCGCCGTGGCTGCCGGGCAGGTTCAGGTCGACAACCGCTGCCCCCACGCCTCCGTCATTCGTGCGCTCGCCGGCAGTAGGAAGACCGTCAACCCAGTCCACATGGATCCGCTCTCCGGTTACTGAATCCAATTCGCCGAGTACCCTGGCGGTTTCGACCGCGACCGCCGCACTGAGCGGCACGCGCTCTGGGTCGCTTTCACCATTCGGGGGCCCGGGAGGCTCGCGCTTTATTGTTGTCATTGTGCCCGATCCACCAAGGCAGCTTAAGCTGCCTTGGTTTCCCCAGCAGCCTTGGCGGCTTTTTCGTCGTCGGCGGCCATGAAGCGAAGCACCTGCTGCTTCAATTGCGCATCCACCTCGTCGGCTATGATCACGACAGCGGGGAGCACCGCTTCGAATTGCAAGTGCTTCTGGAACTTGTGCAGCGTGGAGAAGATACTGACCTGGAGAAGCCGGGATTCCTCTACCGCCATCGCAAGCGTGTAACCTTGCTTGCTGCGCAGATCTCCATGGTGCGCCGCCGCCTCCGAGAGGGGGGCTCTGGATTCGTCGTCCAGACGCAGCCGGCGGATCACATCGTGCAGAAGCTGAGGGAGATGGCCGGTCCGCTCCTGGAAATTCAGATGGACACCGTTCAGATCGGGCTCTTTCTCGACCCGCGCGAGCCAGTCCTCGATGACGACGTCTTTTTGACGTTCGAGAATTTCGGCCACGGTTTCGATATGTCCGGCGCCGTTATGGCCGTCAAGCGTCGGAGTGGATTCTATCGACTTTCCCATTGGTTTCTCCATCGGCGAACCATTCTGGCGTTCGCCCTCCGCGCATAGCCGCAGGGATTATGTTATTTGTCCGGTGGTTCCGGGACTGAGCAATTTTGACCACAATTCAGCACCGCGGGTCATTCTGCGCGACACTCAACAGGCGAAAATGGGCGGCTGGCTGGCGTCGCGGGAGTCTCTCCTCGCAGGATTGAGCCAACCGGCTTCGGTTTTCCTTAGCAAGCAGTCAGCCCGGGAAAACACCTTGGATACCGCGCTTCAATTCACACTCTAATCATAGACGAGAAACGCACGACCAAACATGGGATTGCTACCATGCGATGCCATGGAGGTAGTATGAGATTCCCCCGGGTACTTTCGTCCTTGGCCGCACTTTTCGCGGTCAGCGCCATGGCTCAGAACAGCGATTCAGACTGGCAGCACAGCCAGATCCGCCACGTCCTGTTGATCAGCGTGGACGGGCTTCACGCCGTCGATTACCTCAACTGCTCGCACGGCATGGCCGGCATCAACAACGGCGCACCGTACTGTCCCAATCTTGCCGCTCTGGGCACAACCGGCGTGAACTACACCGCGGCCAGCACATCGAAGCCGTCCGATTCGTTTCCGGGCCTGATGACGATCATGACCGGCGCGACTCCGCGCACGATGGGCGTCTATTACGATGTCGCCTACGACCGCACGCTCTCTCCGCCCATCCACAGTACGGGCAACGGCAATGCCGGCGGAACCTGCACGACCGGGGTGGTGACCGGTTACACGACGGAGTTCGACGAAGGCATCGATATCGACAAGACCAAGCTCAACGGAGGCGCTCCGGGCGCCGGCCTGACCGATGGCGGCATTGCATCGATCGATGCGACCAAGCTCGACCGCAACCCCTCCCAGGGCTGCGCGCCGGTCTATCCCTGGAACTTCGTCCGCACCAACACCATCTTCGGCGTTATTCATAAAGCCGGCGGCTACACGGCCTGGTCGGATAAGCATCCGTCCTATTCGTCCGTAGCCGGTCCCGGGGGCGGTACGCTGGACGATTATTATTCGCCGGAGATCAACTCGAATGTCGTCGGGCTGCCCGGTGTCACCACCGCCTCCGGGATCAGCTGCGCGAATGTTCCCGACCCAACTTCCGATCTCACCTCATGGACGAATAGTTTCCAGAACATCCAGTGCTACGACACGCTCAAGGTCAATGCCATTCTGAACGAGATCGAGGGCAAGACTCACGGGGGCAAGCCAGCCAAAACTCCAACCATCCTGGGAATGAACTTCCAGGCCGTAAGCGTGGGCCAGAAGCTGATTGAAAAGGGAGTCGCCACGGGCGGATATACGGCCGGGGCCGGAACGCCGACCGCGTCGCTGCTGAGCGAGATCGAATTCGTCGACGACGCGATCGGGCAAATGGTCAACAAGATCAAGGACCGCGGCCTCTACGAGGAGACGCTGATCGTCATCACCGCCAAACACGGCCAGTCGCCGATCGATCCAAGCCGCTGGAACCCAATCCTGAAGACCGGGTCCTCGCCCGCAACTCTCCTGGGCATGGCCGGCCTGATCCCCTACTCGGAGTCTCCGCTCAATTCCAATGGCGTAGGACCGACGGAAGACGATGTCTCGCTGATCTGGCTTACCAATTCGGCCAACACGCTGAGTGCGGTTTCGATCCTGGAGTCGAATGCCGCTGCAATCGGCTTGGGGCAGAGTTATTACGACTCCTCACTGGCACTTAACTACAACTGGCCCGGTCTGCCGCCCAGCGGCGATCCCCGCACGCCCGACATCATCGTTACGCCCAACGTGGGCGTTGACTACACCGGCAGCGGCAAGAAGCTCTCCGAACACGGCGGCTTCGGGCATGACGACACCAACGTCATCCTGCTGCTCTCGAACCCGGCCTTTGCGCCCCACAATGTGTACACCAGCGTGGGGACCAACCAGGTCGCGCCCAGCATCCTGCGCGCTCTGGGGCTGGATCCCGTCAGCCTGGATGCCGTACGGCTCGAAGGCACCTCTGTGCTGCCCGATGTGAACCTGGACTTCGGCGGCCGGTAGTCAGGGAAAGGCGCGGAGGACCCTCAAGGTAGTCCGCGCCTTTGCTTCGATTCACGGGGTTGGACAGCGCCGTGGCGGAAGGAATACCAGGACCCGGGTCAGCCCACGGCGCCACTCAAGAGGGCATGCATGCGGGACGCTGACAATCACCGCTGCAGGATGTCGATTGGCCTGGTAAAGTCGGTCACCCGGATATGACGGGCCAGGGATGGGTGGAGGCGACCCAATTCGAGATACATTTCCCAGGCAACGCGCCGGTAGCTGAAGTGGCCGGCGGGGGCGGAGCGCAACTCGGTTATGTACTGGGCTTCGGCGAAGTCCATCTTGAAGAGGCTGCGGATGCGGGTGGCCAGCGGAAGCAGATAGAGCGCGGACTGGCCGGCCTCCGGCGAGGCGCCGGCGGCGATGGCGGCGCTGGCCGCGTGGGCTGCTTCGATGGCGGCCTGGAACTCGCCCAGAATGCCGGCTTCGGCCAGCACATTTACATCGGGACCCAGGTCGCCGAATCCGGGGGTCTCATAGCCGTGCAGGGCGGTAAAGCCCTGGATAATCTGGGTGCAGCGGCGATGGCGATGCATGTCGCGGAATCCGCCGATGTCCATGAGGATGTCGAAGCGGAGAGCCGCGCCGGCGCGAAAAGCACGGAGAGCCTCGTCGTGGGGGCCGCGATGCCGCACGCCTAGCTCGATGATTTCAGCAATTTCGGCAGCCGGAAAGCCGGCCAGCAGGTCGCGAATCTGCCGGTAGGGATGGTGGCTCGCGGAGTAGAGGAGCGTGGCCGCCAGTTCCACTTCGAGCGATTCGGTGCGCTCGACCAGGTCGACCAGCGGCGCTTCGTCGATGGGCACGTCGCCGAGCAGATCGGAGGCCGCCTGGGCTAGGTCGGCGCGGGTCTGGATTTCATAGGCATTCGGCTGCGCATACTTTACCAGCGTCGGGGCGGTGCGGACCTCGCGGGTGAGCCACTGGGCGGCGTCGGCTGCCAGGGCCGGGTCGGCGGCTTCCAGCTTTTCAGCCAAAGCAGCGGCCTTGTTCGCGTTCACATTCCAGGCCGGTCCGGTGGCGGCTTCGCGCAGCCTGGCACCGAGGTCGCGCACCTCGGCGGCGGGGTGCGAGAGCAGCCGCGACACCTGGGTCTCGAGGGTGCGGGCGCTGACGATCTGGCCCAGGGAGGTATTGGCGGCCAGCGGCAACAGGTAGCGCGCGAAGTCGAAGGCCCGGGCCTTGAGCGTGCGCTCGTAGGTTTCGGGCTTCAGAGCCTCAGGGCGCTCGACGCGCAGGCGCAGCGCATCGAGCACAGCGGAGCTGGTCTTTCGGTAGGCTTCAAAGAGATTTTCAACGGTCGAGGAGTAGAGCTTTGCCGCGTCCTCATCCGCGCCGAAATCGGGGAAATACCAGCCGGATTTGAGGAAATTCTGATAGCGGGTGGAGCGTTCCTGCCCGTCCCAGCGCTGTTCATCGACCAGAACGATGGCCGCCAGGAGGCTCAGCCTCTCCACCGCGAAGGCGATGTGGGCCAGGTCGGCGATGGAGCGATGCCCATATTGAAAATAGAACGTGTTGAGGAACTGTTCGGCGCGCTGGGCGCCGATCTCGGTGAGCGATTCGCGCATGGAGAGCGCCGAGCGGGAGTACTTGGCCATGGCGAAGGCCAGTACCTCGGGATCTGCGCCATGAACGGCAAAAACTTCAGTCTGATTGCGTGCGCCGGGTGGCGAGAAAGATTCACTGGACATCGCTTGGGTCTCGCGAACAGAATACGGCATGAGAGTACCGGCGTAGTATTGCCGTATTCAACACCCCCGTCCGGCCGAGCGCCGAACGCCGACATTACGAGGACGATGGAGGGGGCAATGCAGAAATTCCTGGTGCGCACTTCGCACAGACCCCGGCCGTTGCCTGCCGGTCGCTGGGCCGTCACGCAGCGCTGGAACGATCTGCTTTTTGCCCATTGGCCGGTTCCGGCGGCGGCCATGAACGGCCTGCTTCCCGACTGGCTGGATGTGGATACCTACGAGGGCTCGGCATGGCTGGGCGTCGCGCCTTTCTGGCTTGACCGCATCAAGATCCGCGGAGTTCCTCCTGTTCCCGGGCTGCGCAGCTTTCCAGACCTCAACCTGCGCACCTATGTCCGGGACCAGTACACCGGCACGCCGGGGGTGTATTGCTTTTCGCTGGACGCAAGCAACCTGCTGGCCATCGCCATGGCACGGGCTGTCTATCACCTGCCCTATCACTGGGCCGAAATGCGATTTCAGCAGCGGTCCGAGCGCGAGTTTGAGTTTTATAGCCGGAGACGGTTTTCAGAACGAGACGTGATTTTCAAGGCGCGCTATCGCGGACTGGGAGCCACCGCGAGGACCGCAGGGCTTTGGGGGGGATCGTTCGAGTCCTTCATGTCAGAGCGCACCTGCCTGTTCAGCTCCAACCGCGCGGGCCAGCCGATCCGGGCGAGTCTGCATTATGTTTCCTGGCCACTGGAAGATGCCGAAGCAGAGATCGAGCGCAACGACCTTCCCTCGGTGATCGGCATCAAGCTGCCAAAGATCCCGCCTGTCCTTCACTATTCACGTCGGCTGGCAGTGTATGTGTGGCCGACGGAATTGGCGCGCCCGGCCCTGACGGCGCGGCCGGTCGCGGTAGCCGCATCGCCTTCGGTGTAGTAAGGCCGGGGCCGGAGGGTCCAGTCCCGAGTCCCTAAGTCCCTGAACCCTGGTCCCTGACCGGTAGTTCCCCAGTCCCTGGTTATAATTTTTCTCGGAAGGGCGCGAGATTGCGCGCGGGTTAGAAAGAAGAGATGACGGGCTTACAGGGAAGAATCGCGCTGGTGACGGGCGCGTCGCAGGGGATTGGCCGCGCGTGCGCGCTTGAACTGGCTCGTGGAGGGGCCACGGTGGCCCTGGCAGCGCGCAACGAGGCCAAGCTGGCCGAGGCGGTGGCGGAGATTGAAGGCGCGGGGGGCCAGGCAGCCGCGTTTGCTCTCGACGTGGCCAGTGAGGAGTCGATCAAGGCCGGCGCTAAAGCCATCCTGGCGCGATTCGGCAAGGTGGAAATCCTGGTGAACAACGCCGGCATTACCCGCGACGGCCTCATGATGGCCATGAAGCGGGCCGACTGGGACGAGGTGCTGGGCACGAATCTTACCGGCTCTTTTCTGCTCACCCAGGCACTGCTGCGGCCGATGCTGAAAAACCGTTGGGGACGCGTCATCTATCTATCGAGTGTTGTGGGCCGCACCGGGCAGGCGGGCCAGGTCAACTACGCGGCATCGAAGGCGGGCCTGATTGGGCTTACCCGCGCGATGGCTCGCGAAGTGGCCTCCCGCGGCATCACGGTGAATGCGGTTGCTCCGGGTTACGTCGAAACTCCCATGACGACCGTGCTCGATGACGCACTGCGGACGCGCATGCTGGCTGAGATTCCGCTGGGCCGCGCGGGCACGGATGCCGAAATCGCCCAGTGCGTGGCTTTTCTGGCCTCCGATGCCGCAGCCTACATCACCGGCCATGTGCTGGATGTGAATGGCGGCATGTTCATGGGTTGAGCTGCCGGAAGCGCGGAACCGGCGAGAGGAATGAATTGACCACGCCGCGCGTTGCCTTGCTGTTTTTGGCACCAGAAGTCATCCCTGTTGCGCCTAGACATTCAAGTTCGCCTGCGCGGCTCCGATGAAGCTGTAGGGAGCAGTTGCATGGCGGCGGAGTTGTTGACCCGCGAACAGTCTTCTGCTGTTGCGGCGGAAAAGGGCGATGGGCTGCGCTACGTTGCGCGCCAGCCGATCCTCGACCTGCGCGGCCGGGTTCACGGCTACGAATTGCTCTTCCGGAACGGGCCCGAGGCGGTGTTTCGCGGAGACGGGGACCTGGCCACCCGAACCATGCTTGACAATACCGTGATTTTTGGTCTGGAAAGGCTCACCGGCGGCTTGACCGCCTTTGTGAACTGCACCCGCGAAGCGCTGGCCGACAGCCTGGTGGATGTGCTGCCGCCCAGCATGTTCGTTCTGGAGATTCTGGAGAGCCTGGAGCCGACGGCCGAACTGGTTAACGCCTGCCGACGCCTGAAGGGAGCCGGTTTCCGGCTGGCCCTCGACGACTTCACCTGGAAACCGGGTTTTGACCCGCTGGTGGAGATGGCCGACTACATCAAGGTCGACTTCACTCTCTCCGGGGCAAGGGAGAGACGGGAGCTTCTCAAGCGGCTGGAACGCGTCACGGTGGCGTTGATTGCCGAGAAAATCGAGACCCAGGAAGAGTACACTCTGGCGCGCGAGGAGGGATTCACGCTGATCCAGGGATACTACTTCTGCCGTCCGCAACTGGTAAAAAACCAGAAGGTGCCGGCCAATCAACTCTCGTACATCGAAATTCTGCGCGTGCTGAGCGCAGATCCGGTGGATCTGCGCAAGCTCACGCAACTGGTCAAGCGGGATACCTCCCTCACCTATCGGCTGCTGCGGCTCGTCAATTCGCCGGTCTCAGCCATGCGCCAGGAAGTGCGCTCCGTTGAGGCGGCAATGCTGGCCATCGGGGTGGATGGGTTTCGCCGCGTCGCCACCCTGGCCATTACCAGCGAGCTCAATGCCAGCCGACAAGTGGAACTGCTGCGCATGGCTATTATCCGGGGGCGGTTTTGCGAACTGGCCGCCGGCATGTGCGATCTTGACCCCACCGAACAATACCTTCTGGGGCTGCTCAGCCTGCTTCCGGCGATGATGCGCATTCCCATGGGAGAACTGACGCCGTTTCTTCCGCTCCGCGAGGAGATTCGCCTGGCGCTCATGAGCGCGGAGATCCCGGAAGGAAGACCGCTTGAGTGGCTGATGTCTCACGAACAAGGCGACTGGACGGCCTGCGATGAGATGGCGGAAGCCTATCACTTCGACCAGATCAAACTGCTCAACTGCTATTCGGATGCCGTGGCCTGGGCCGAGTCCGCCTTCCACCTGACGTAAGCCTACAGTCGCAGATCCTTCAGATCATGGAAAAGAGGCGAAGGTCCGGGCCTAAGGGCCCTTCTTTTTCGTGTCTTCTCGGGGGCCTGAAGGCCCCCGCTCCCTCCGAAATCCTCGATCTACGACTGTCGTACTCAACGCTTATTGGGCCCCGACACTCTTCTCGGGCAACAGTTCGTAGCTCACGAATGCGAGCTTTTTGCTGTCCGGCGACCAGGAAGGGACATTCATCGTTCCCTGGCCTCCGAAGAGCTTTGTCAAGACGTGAACCTTTTGGTCGGCCATCGACATCAGTCGCAGTTCCACGTTCTTCCCGGCCGGATGGCCGGTCACACTTTTGTCATAGGCGATGAACACCAGCCATTGCCCGTCCGGCGAAATGTGCGGGAACCAGTCGTTGGAATCGTCGCGGACGACCTGTTCCTGCCGGCTCCCGTCCGGCTTCATGCGCCAGATCTGCATCTGCCCGGTCCGCTCCGAATTGAAGTAGATCCAGGCGCCGTCGGGGGAATACTCGGGGCCGTCGTCCAGTCCCTCGGCCGTAGTCAACCGCGTCTCCGCGCCGCCAGCGAAGGGAACGGCATAGATATCGAAGTTGCCGTTGCGCTGGCCGGTAAAGGCCAGGGTCTTGCCGTCCGGCGACCAGCCGTGCCAGTAGGACGGGCCGTCCGGGGTGACCTGCCGGGGCATGCCTCCGCCGATGGGAACCACATAGACCCGCGACTGCTTGTCCTGGGCCGAGGAGTCGCTGAGCGCCAGCCATTGGCCGTCGGGCGAGATGCCGTGATCGTTGTTGCAGTGGGTCTCCGGATCGGTATTGATGGTCGCGGGCTGGCCGCCGCCAATGGTCAGACGGCGCAGCGTTCCGTCCTGGTTGAAGATCAGCGCGGAGCCGTCGCGCGTCCAGTTTGGCGCTTCGAAGTGCGCGGCGGCAACGTACTCGACGTGCCGGTCGGTGGACGCAATCGGGATGGTCTCGAGCGCGCTCACCAGCACCGGCGTACCCGCGGGCGGCGCGAGCGAATCAAATTTCACGCGCGAAAACGAGGCTCGCTGCACAGCGTTTTTGTCGTGCGCGCAGACTCCTATGCCCACGTAAAACGGCCCGCTGAGCCTGATCCTGGTGGAAGCGCCGGAGGGACCGACTTTGCCGTCACTGCCGGCGACGAATGCGTAGAAGAAATCCCCATGCTTCTCGATGCGGACGGTCTTCGGTCCCCTGGCGTTGGCCTGCACTTCGTGCATGTTGTCGCCGGCCGCCTCGCGCCACTGCAAGGAGGTGAGCCCGTCGCCGTGCACGGCCAAGGCGATGGCCACCGAGTTCGCGTCCAGCGTCTGCCTCACCATCAGCACCGCCTTGCGATGCGCATCGCCGCCGGCGCCCAGAATGGCTATCTCCGCGGACAGCGAAAAGTCGCCGGAGACCTTCTTCCACAGATAGTGGAAGTCATCTTCCGCCCACCATATGTTTTCTCCGCTGCCGCTTAGCGTATAGGTTGCGCCGGCATCGTCATACTGCGCCGAGCCCGGGTGCAGCACCGTGCCCACGTCCTGCTGACCGTCGAAGATGCCCAACGGCTGCGCGGCGCCCAGCGCCACGCCCGGGATCAGCGCGCACGCCGCCAGCGCAATACACCTAACCTTTGCAACCTTTGCAATTAAAAAATTCTGCGGCATAGCCGGCCTCCAAAGCAGTCGCTGCTCGAACAACAGTCTACGCTCCGCAATCGCGTCGATGAATCCCCCACCCTTTTTGCCTCATCTGAGAGAATGGTGAAGGTGAAACGCACGTCCGATTTTGTGTGCCGGCGAACCGGCCCGACGGTTGTCTTGTGGCTCGCCGCATGGGTAGGCACGGGGACGGGTGCGGCTGCGCAGACTTCCAACTCAAGCTCGGCGGACAATCCCTACTGGGGCAGCGTGGCCGCGCAGCCGGTTTCGGCCGACACCCTCAAGCTCTCGCTGGACGATGCGGTCCGTCGCGGCCTGCAAAACAATCTTGGCCTGAGAGAAGCTGAAAACGGCGAAAGAATTCTCCACGCCGAAAAGAATCAGGCCTTGCAGTTGTTTTTGCCGACTGTAACGGGCACGTTCGACAGCGGCTACTTTCAGCACAACCTGGTGGCGCTGGGCTTCAATCCAACTCTCGCAGCCAAATTTGCGCCGCTATTTCCTGGCGGCAAACTCCCGGCGGGGTTCTCTCTGATTACCCACGACACCCTGACCGAGGCTCAGGTTCATGTGAGCCAGACGCTTTTTTCCGGTCCCGTGATTGCTGGTTTCAAGGCTGCGGGCGCCGCGGAAAGGGCCGCTTATTTCGCCAAGATGAGCGCCCGGGGCGAGGTGGTGCAACAGGTTGCCACCGTCTATCTGCGCTCCATCGCCGACTCCAGCCAGGTGGAAAACGCCGACTCCCAGGTCGCCGAGGCCCAAGTCCAATTCGATCACGCCCACGAGGCTCACCTGGCTGGAACGGCGGCCAATCTGGACGAGTTGCGAGCCGAGGTCGAGTTGCAGACCCAGCAGCAGTCTGTCATCGCCGCCCAGAACGCCCTGGATAAAGATCTCATCCTGCTGAAGCGCGAGATCGGCATCGACCCCGGCCAGAAGATCGAGCTCACCGACCCGGCGCCTTACAGCGATCTGGCAGCACAGACTCCCGCGGAAGTGCTGGCCATCGCCTACCAGGACCGGCAGGACTACCAGAACCTGCAAAACCAGGCGGTCGAGTTCAAAGCGGTCCATGCCGCCTATCGCAGCCAGCGCCTGCCCACCCTGAGGTTCTCAGGTTTCTACGGCGAAAGCGATGTAGCCGGCTCGGGCACGCGCGGCAACTTCGTCGCCTATGGGACGCTCAGCGTGCCCCTGTTTCGCGAAGCCAGCCTGCGCGGCGATGAAAACGCCTCCGTGGCCCAGTTGAACGCAATCCATGCGCAACTGGACGATCTGCGCACCCATATCGACCAGCAGGTACGTTCGGCGCTGCTCGACGTGGGAGCCAATGCGCAGCTTGTGGAGGTAGCGCACTCCAACGTCGACCTGGCCACCCGCGCCCTCAGCGACGAAGCGGCCCGGGTCAGCGCGGGCGTGGACGACAATCTGCCGCTGGTGGACGCGCAAGCCGCGCTGGCCTCGGCGCAAAGCAACCTGGTTGAGAGCCTTTATCAGTACAATTTGTCTAAACTGGCGCTGGCGCGGTCCTCCGGAGTCCTTGAGCAGCAATATCGCATTTTTCTTGGCAGGTGAAAACATCCGGCTCATTTTGTTCGTGGCGCGAAACTGACTTTTCCTTGCTGTCGTCATCCATATTTCACCGTCATTTGGTCCGATCCGTGTAAGTTATAGATACGAGGCAAGCAAAGTCCTATGGCCAGAAGACTGGGCATCAAGTACTACGTGGAGCCGGATTCGGCGTCCCTGGCCCGGCGCGCGGCGCAGTATTTCGTCGAAATGGCCGGGGAAGCGGTGGCCGATCGGGGCCGCGCCCGGATCGCCATCAGCGGCGGATCGACACCCAAGGCTGCCTTTTCGCTGCTGGCCGACCCAGGCCAGCCCTGGCGCGAGCGCATGCCCTGGCAACGGCTGGAGCTGTTCTGGGTCGACGAGCGCGCGGTTCCTCCCGACCATCCTGACTCGAACTACCGCATGACGCGCGAGGCGCTGCTCGAACATGTGCCGCTGCACCCGGAACAGATTCACCGGATGGAGGGCGAGCTGGACCCCGAAGTGGCGGCGGCTCGCTATGAGGCGGAGCTGCGCAGCAGCTTCCGTCTGGAGGACGGTGAGCTCCCGCGCTTCGACCTGGTCTCCCTGGGGATGGGGCCGGATGGACACACAGCGTCTCTTTTTCCCCACACCGAGGCCCTTCACGAGAGAAGCCGCCTGGTAACCGCCAACCACGTCCCGCAGATGAACACCTGGCGGATCACGCTCACCTGGCCAGTGATCAACCGCGGGGCCAGCGTCTTCTTCCTCATCGGCGGCGTCGATAAAGCGCAGATTCTGAACGAGGTAATCACCGGGCCGCCGGAACACGAGCGGCTGCCCAGCCAGATCATACGTCCATCAAGCGGTATACTGACTCTTATTCTGGACAAGGGTGCGGCCGCGCTCTTGCCCCCCACGGACGAACAAGGCTGCGGCTGCTATGAAAGGGAAGGATGATTCTCGCAGGCGATGTTGGCGGCACCAAGGTCCACCTGGCGCTGTTCGACTTTATTGACGGCAATCTCCAGCATGTACGCGATCAGCAGTATCCGGCCAAGCAATATTCCGGGCTGGAGCAGATCGTAAAAGAATTCATTGTTGCTGAAAAGGTCACCGCCGCCTGTTTCGGCGTGCCCGGACCGGTGCGCGAGGGCCGGCTGCGCCTCACCAACCTGCCCTGGACGCTGGACAGCCGCGAGCTGGCGGCAACCCTCAAGATCGATTACGTATTTCTCATCAACGATTTGCAGGCCAACGGCTATGGGATTTCCGAGCTCACCGCAGAGCAGATCTACACGCTGAGCGAAGGCGACAACCGCCAAATCGGCAACCGCGCGCTGATCTCGGCCGGAACCGGCCTGGGTCAGGCCTTTCTTATCTGGGACGGGCACTCCTACGACCCCTATCCCTCCGAAGGCGGTCACTCCGACTTCGCGCCCCGCAATGAAGACGAAATCGACCTGCTCCGCTTCCTGCGCCAGAAATACAATGGCCGCATCAGCGAGGAGCGGGTGGTCAGCGGACAGGGGCTCTCCAATGTCTACGAGTTTTTGCGCGAGGTGCGCGGCATGGAAGAACCGGCCTGGCTAGCCGAGCGCATTGCCGCCGAAGACCCCAATGCGGTGATCACCGAGCTGGCCCTGGCTGCCAAGAGCGAAATCTGCGAGCGGGCGCTCGACATGTTTGTCTCCGCGTACGGGGCTGAAGCCGGTAACCTGGCGCTCAAGATTCTTTCCGTCGGCGGCCTCTACGTCGGCGGCGGAATCGCTCCCCGCATCCTGGAAAAACTGAAGGACGGCACCTTCATCAAGGCCTTCACCGACAAGGGCCGGCTCAGCCAATTGCTGGTGAACATTCCGGTCCGCGTGATCCTGGAGAGCCGGACTGCGCTGATCGGGGCTGCCGCTTACGCCGAAGCCCGGGCCGCGGAGATGAGCGGGATCTCGTTCCGGGCGGCCTCGGTCAAGTTCTAGTAGAGTGGGTGCACCCTGGATGGCATCGCACCGATTTCAACCCTCCCCGAACGAATGAATGCCTCAAAATCTCAATTGTTCTTTCAGCCGACGGTGCGTGATAATAGCGCCAGTTCATGAAGACGGGGAGGTCTCGTGCCCAAGGACTATAACGCTCTTTTCAAGAGCGACCCGCTGGCTTTCTTGCAGAAGTACACCGTGACCCCGGCGAACCATATCGGCTCGCACGGGACGCTTGTCGGCGATTTGAACACAAACGGGAAAGTGAAGCAGCACTACAAGCTGGAAAGCTACGAGTACAACCAGATGGGTCCGGGCAACCTGGTGGGATACATCAACTTCACGAAGGTTCCTCACAATACGGCGGACGCACCCCAGAAGGGCAATATTGTGGTAACCGGTTCCTACGTGTTTGACCCCAACGCGGTGGAGGTGCACTATCTGCCGTGGTACGACCAGAAGATCATCAGCCTGACCATTCCTCCGATGCCGGCCATGGGCGGGGGAACGCGGTACTTCTTCACCGCGGCGATCAATGGCTGTTCTGTGTTCTTCAAGGGGACGCAGCAAAGCCCGACGATCTTCCACGCCGGAGGCAAGACGGTAAAGCCGGGGAGCGATCCAAAGGATGGCGCGGCATTCTGGCGCAAGATGATGAAGACGCGCGCCGAGACCAAGACCGGGAAGATTCTGGGTGAGGTGAACAAGACGATGTATGTCACCGATCGCAAGGACAAGGCCCTGGGAACGGCGAACTCGCGCCTGTTCGATGAGTGGTTAAGGCAGAATCCAAACGGGTTCAGAATTGAGGACGTTGACCCCCACGGCTGCGTGATCGGGAGGCGGGAGGGCGGTCTGTGGACGTTTTACCTTCAGGAGAACGTTACGATCACATACACCAGCTTCCTTCCGCAACCGGACGGAAGCGTCCTGGAGAAGCAGCACTCGGTGATGCGGCCCATGCAGGTTACCGAGGTCTTCCCGAACGGCAAGAAGCACGTGAAGGTAAATCCGCTGCTGTCGCGACCGTTGAAGGCATAGCCGGGACGGAAGCCGGATGCCGGGCACCCCATATCTCGATATGAGATGTGGAAACCTCAAAAACCAAACGTGCGCGCAATGAGATTTCGCGGTCTGAAAAAATAGACATTGTTTCTTGGAAATCCCGCGGGTTAGACTGGATTCTCTTGCCAGGCGCCCCGAGAAGGCCCGAAACCGATCGAAGCCGCCGGTTCCACAACGGCGAGGCCCGCAAAAATCCTGGAACCGTCATGGGCATGCCTCAAGGAGGCTTCATGAACCGCCTAAATCTCTGTCCGCTCCTGCGCCTGAACCGGCTCTGCATGCTTGCGCTCGTTCTTGCTTGTTCCTTCACCGCCATCGCGCAGACATCGCCCGCAACTCCAGCGCTCACGCCTGCCCAGCAGAGGGCGCAGGCCGCCCGGGCAGCGCGCCAGGCGGCGGCTCAGCAGGCGGCGCAGAACAGAGCGGCGGCCGCACAAAACAGGGCGGCAGCCGCACAGAACAAGTCCGCCGCCAACGGCGGCAGGACCAACACCGCGGCCGCGGGCGCCACGTCGCCGGCCAGCGCATACAGCACGTCGCCCACTAGGGCATCCTCGACCCTGCCCCGGTCCAGCGCATCGAACGGTTCCTCCACGCTGCCTTCCAATTCCAGGAGTACAGGTAGCACCGGAAGCATTGGAACCGTGGGCTCAGGCACGCTCGACTGGGAAACGCGCGTTTACTCCTCGACGGGATGCGTTCACAACGGCAACAGCGCCGTTTGCACATTCACTTTTGTGAACCAGGGGAACGAGGCGAACCTGGTGGCGGGCAGGGAACTGGGAGGCATCCAGCTGGTCGACGACGCACACGTCCCGCACGCGGCCAACGCCGCTCACTTCCAGGACAAGTATGGAACGCAGCAGGCCAGGCTTATTGTCCAACCCGGCGACACAGGGACGTATGTGGTGACGTTCCCCAACGTGAATTCGCAGGTAACATCGGGGGACTTCCATCTGCGCCAGCAGATCGTCGGCGGAGTCACCTTCAACGCAGCGGCATCGACTCCCAAAACTTCCGCAGGGCTGCCCTCCAATTAACAAGCAGGGGCCCTGTTGGCATTTGCGGGTGGCCTCGCATTCGACGTAGCGGGTTCAGTGGGTGCGAATCCCTCCGGAACCGGTCTCAATGTGCACGCTTGGGCCGCCGCCACTTTTGCCCATCACATGGTTGCGATCGGGCGAACCTTGCGAAACGATGTCCCGATCGCTGTGCGCGCCGCCCGAGCCGGTGTCAGCGTCGAGCGTGAAGCCCGCATTCCCTGGCCAAAGTTCCACGCCGTCCGAGCCTGTCATGATGCGCCACGACTCGGACGGGGTCCCCGACACTTTGATGCTTCCCGACCCCGCTTGCGCGTGCAATCCGCCGTGCGGGCCCTTCAACTCGATTGAGCCGGAGCCGGTCTGGGCCTTCACGTATCCCGATTCCGATCTGCTCCGCGTAGATGCTGTCCGAACCGGCGCCAACCGATGTGCGATGTGGGAGAGCAGCGAGACCACACTTGCGGCGCATTTCTCACAGCGATGCCTCGAAAATTTCCTTGGCAGTAAAGGTGGCGAGGCTGCGCGTCCGTGCTCAACAACCGAGCGTGATGAAGTGGAGTTCTCCGGCTTGGTGCTAACGAACAAGGCCCTTCATCATTGGGGAGAGAATACGCCGCGGGAACCGGGGTCCATGACTTCCCATATCTCAGAAGCAAAAAGTGGGGTACCACTGGATTTTACGAAGTGCTGCTCTTGAATCACGATCCAAGGATATTGGTTCCGGGTTGGCCTTGTTGACGTTAGCCTGTTTGCGGGGCTTCCCGACCATTCTAGAGTTGTAGATCGCAGTCGCGGCTTGCGATGCAGCTGTGACGCGATTCCGGATTATCATCCACCCTCCGAGTCACAGTCTCAACCGAGGTTGGCCATCATCGTGCTTATTCAATAGGCAGATGTTGCCTAGTCCTCATCCCGCGCCAATAAATGTTTCGCTTGCCGATTGCTTGCAAGTAGATGCGGACTGCTGTCGACAAGAAGGCACGAAGGATGAATCTGCGATGCAGGTAACAAGTGCTGCGCATCTGGCCGGCGAGTTCTCAGAATTTATCGCGGCCGCCTCGCGCCTGGAGAATTCTTACAGAGAACTTCAGCAGGAGGTCTCCGAGCTCGGTGTTGAATTGTCAGAACGGAATGCGGCGCTGAACAGCAGCGTGGCCGAGAACGAGCGTATCCGGCTTGCACTCGAGCAAATTGTGGACTCCATGCCTTGCGGCGTGCTTGTTTTGGATCGCAACGGAAAGATTTCAATGATTAATCCGGAGAGCAGACGGCTGCTTGGGCTCGATCAGACTCAAAACAATCCACGATCTAATTTAACGCTGCGACAGATATCGGAGAGCAGCGGGGTAAACCTTGAGGCATTTTACAGGACCGCAGCGACTAGCGACACGGAACTGGAGTTCTGTATTCGCCAAGCCTCCGAAAAGCGTTGGCTTCAGGTTCGCAATCGGCGGATCTTTCAGAGGTCGGCGCATAGCGACGAGTGTGACCAGACGATCTTGATTTTGCGCGATGTCACGGCCCAGAAACGGGCTGAAGAGGAGCGCGAAGCCGGCCGCAAGGCGATGGCTCTGGCTGAGATCTCGACGATCCTTGCTCACGAAATTAGAAACCCGTTAGCGAGTCTGGAACTGTTTGCCGAACTGATTGAGAAGGACGAAGACCACGGCGGAGAATGGATCCCCAACCTGCGAGCCGGGATTCGATCGCTCTCAGGGACAGTGAATAACGTACTGAGCTTCCATGGTTCGGGCTCGCTGAAGCTCACGCCAGTTTGCCTGCCGGCGTTGATCGGACGTGCAATCCAGTTCGTTCAGCCGCTCGCGGACCAGGCAGAAATCTCACTGAAGTGGTCGGCTGAGCAAGAACAGGTAGAGGTGATGGGCAACGAGAGCGGACTCCAACAACTGGTTCTAAACCTGGTATCGAATGCGATCCACCATACGCCGGCGGGCGGCTGCATCAGCGTGGCGCTAAGGCGCGTAAGGAAAGAGGAGCAGTGTGACAAGGACAAAACGGATTGCGGGCTTGTCGTGGTTGAGTTTTCCGACACAGGCTGCGGAATCCGATCCGATCAGATCGGGCGAATTTTTGAGCCCGGTTTCAGCGGGAGAGACGATACATCAGGACTGGGTCTTGCTGTTTGCGAGCGGATTATGAAACAGCATGGCGGAGAGATTTCCGCCGCGAATATCGCCGACTCAGGCGCTCAATTTACGCTCCTTTTCCCCGAACATCAGGCGGAACCTGAAACATCATGAACCTTACTTCTTCCACCGACATGACATCCTCAGTTTTGGTAGTCGACGACGAGCCGGGCATGCGCACGGCACTGCGCGCAAACTTTCAGCGGTATGGATGGCACGTTGAAACGGCAACGGGTGCTCGCGACGCGGCGCGAGCTGTTGAGCTTACGAGCTTCGATCTGGTAGTGAGTGACGTCCGGATGCGGGATGGAGACGGCTTTGAGGTGATGTGCTCGGTTTTGAAAAACTCGCCTACCACGGCGGTGATTCTGTTGACTGCGTTTGGAAGCGTTCCCGAAGCTGTGGAGTCGATGCGCAGCGGAGCATTCGATTACCTGACAAAACCGGTCTCGTTCGAACAGCTCCAGGCCGCGGCTGCCAGGGTGATGAAGAGAATGAACGAAAGGGCGACTGCCGAGAAACCGCCAAACAAGATAGTGCACGCCGAGATCGTGAGCTCGGGAATCGTAGGCCGCGCTCCCTTGCTCTTGCAGGCGTTGGAACGCGCACGCGCCGCCGCGAGCACAGACGCGGATGTTCTGATTGAAGCTGAAAGCGGCACGGGGAAAGAGCTGCTGGCGAAGTTTATTCACCAGTCCAGCGACCGAAGCCGAAAGCCATTTGTCGCCGTGAACTGCGCGGCCGTGCCGGAGCATTTACTCGAGAGCGAGTTGTTCGGTCACTCGAAAGGCGCGTTCACTGGCGCCTCCGCAGCGAAGACCGGGAAATTCGAACTTGCAAATGGCGGTACGCTCCTGCTCGACGAAATTGGCGAGATGCCGTTGAACTTACAGCCCAAGCTTCTACGGATTCTGCAGGAACGCGAGTTCGAAAGGCTTGGCGAGACGCGGTCGATACACCTGAACATTCGCGTGATCGCCACGACAAATGCATCGCTCGGCTCGATGGTTGAGGAAGGCCGCTTCCGTAGTGATTTGTACTATCGGCTCAATGTCATTCCTCTTTCACTCCCTAGTCTCCGCGAGCGGGTGGGAGACATTCCCGCACTGGCAAGATACTTTAGCGACCGGTTTGCCGCGGAATCGGGCAGTGAGACGCCGGTGATTGAAGAGAGCTTTATCGAGCGACTGGAGGCATACAACTGGCCCGGCAACGTACGCGAGCTGGCAAATTTCATGCGCAGAGTCCTCTCTCTTCACAAGGGCGCGGCGATTGACGCAGATTGCTTCGATCAGGAATTTCAACCCATTGGAAAAATGCAAGCTGCATCGTCGGCAATGCCGGCTCCTGGAACACCGATCTGCGTGCTGGAAAAGAGGCACCTTGAAAACACGCTGGCCCTGACGCATGGAAATCGCACGCACGCAGCAGTGATGTTGGGGATCAGCCTGCGAACGATGCGAAACAAGATCAGAGAATACGGACTACCTCCAAGGAGATTCGCATGACGCCCACACCACCCCTGATTTCGACACTGGAGAACTACCTGAGGCTGACCACAAGCCGAGAACAGGCGATCTCCGCCAACATGGCCAACGTGGATACACCCGGTTACCGCACACGGGACATCAACTTTGAAGGCGAGCTGCACAAGGCGATGAACGGCGTCCTGGGAGAATCCGAGGACGGTACCGCGACCGTGCAAATGAGTCCCGTCGTTCAGGAGGTTCCAGGCCTAATGGAACGCCCGGATGGCAACAATGTGAGTCTCGACCGCGAGGGGCTGCTGATGTCAGAGACTCAATTGCAATATCAGATCGGGATCCAGCTGATCAAGCACCAGTTTCACCAAATGCTGAGCGCAATCAGCGGAGGAAGCTAATCATGAATCTGTTCGACTCACTTGCAATCAGCGGGTCCGCGTTGTCAGCGGAACGGCAGCGTTCAGAAGTCATCGCGGCAAACATGGCGAACGCCGAGACGACACACACGGAGGCTGGCGGCCCTTACCATCGCCAGCAAGTTGTGTTTGCATCGCCGGGCTCGACCTCTTTCCGGTTCGCTCTAGCCAGTACAGGAGCAACTGCCGGTGTGCCTCCGGGCAGCGTGGAGATCACCAATGTGGTGGATGATCCAACTCCACCGGTGTTGCGCTATGAACCGGGCCATCCGGATGCAAACAAGGAAGGATATGTCGCTTACCCGGCGATCAATCCGGTGATGGAAATGGTGGACCTGATGGGATCAGTGCGTGCATATCAACTGAATGCATCGGCAGTGGCCGCTGCAAAGCAGATGATCCAGCAAACGATCGACATTCTCAAGAGTTAGACAGGAGCTATAAGAGATGAGCATTGCAGTTGCAGGCCTTGGCGCCATTGGCACACTCAACGACCTCCCCAAGTTATCGCCGACTACGGACGGGGGGGGAGGCTTCAGCGGTGTTCTTACAAATGCGCTTCAGCAGGTGAACCAGTTGAGCGGCGGCGCAGAGCAGCAGATCGGCAGCATGCTGAAAGGTGGCGGCGCGGATATGAGCACCGTGATGATCGCGGTGGAGAAGGCGGACGTCGCTTTTCAACTCATGATGCAGGTTCGCAACAAGATTGTGAGCGCTTATCAGGACATAGAAAAGATGCAGTTCTAGGAAGCGAACGCTTGCAACGTGCAAATGCGGGCGCTGAACCGGAAGTAGAGACCTTAAGGCAAAGGTAAAGAGAATAAGGAACCTTGGAGACGAATGGCTGCTAAGAATCAAAACACGGTGGTGAAGCAAGCTGCAACCAGTGGCCAGCTAATAGAGCGCGCCAAGGCGTTCTGGACGGGACTTCGCCCGCAGCAGCGGGTCTACTTTGGCATTGGTCTGGCCGTTACAGTGGCAGCGGTAGTGTTTTTCGTGAACATGATCGCGACCCCCAATTACAAGCCGCTGAGGACAGGGTTAGAGGCCGCGGATGCTCAGACGATCGCAGCCGAACTGGCCGCGAAGAAGATACCCTACCTTATAAGCCCGGATGGCACTTCCATCAGCGTCCCCGCGGATCAAGTGGATGCCGCGCGGCTTGAAGAAGCGTCGCACGACTCAACGCACAGCGGGCGCATTGGCTTTGAGATATTCGACAAGGTGTCATGGGGGCAGACGGAGTTTGACGAGAAAGTGAACTACCAGCGCGCTCTCGAAGGCGAGCTCGAGCGAACGATTCAAACGATGAGCAGTGTGAAGAGCGCTCGAGTACATCTTGTAATGGCAACTGACTCAGTGTTCATGGACCGGGAGCGCGGAGCAAAAGCGTCGGTCACCTTGCGCCTGCGACGCGGAAGCCTGTCGCGGGAGGATATTGATGCCATCTCTCGCCTGGTCGCGGGAGCGGTGGACGAGCTGAAGCCGACGGACGTAGTCATCGTGGATGCGGATTCGAATCAATCGCTTGGAGAGAGCAATGGATCTGCCGAAGGGAATGACGGCTTAGAGCGGGAATTGACACGGCGCCTGATTTCAACACTCGGTCCCATCGTTGGAGCGGATCGAATCCACGCGAGCGTGAACGTGGAATATGAGACCGCCAGCAGCGAAGAGAGTCAGGATAAATACGATCCGGCAGTGAGTGCGACGCTCTCTACGCAGCAGTCAGAGGAGGGTACCGGACCCGGAGCGTCGGTCGGCGGAGTACCTGGAACATCGAGCAATGTGCCCAGCGCCAAGGCCGGCGCGGGCAAAACAGTAGCGAAAGACCCCGGTCAATATTCGAAAACCGAGAGCGATAGCTACGGCGTGAACAAGACAACGCGCCACGTGATCGAACCGGCAGGGAGTATTCGCCGCCTCACTGCAGCAGTGGTGCTGGATGACGCAATTGAGCGCAAGCAGCAAGGCGGCAAGTGGGTCGAAGTTCGTCATAAGAGGGCGCCGGACGAGCTGCAACACATCAGCGCGCTCGCACAGGCAGCCATCGGATTCAACAGCACCCGCGGCGACGTGATCAGCGTAGAGAACCTAACGTTCGATCGCCCCGAGGAGGAGGACTTTCCTCCCGCGAATTTTGTCGACAGAGCGCGAAAAGGATTGAGTGACAACGCGTCAGTTGTTCGTTACGCAGGTTTGCTGATCCTCTTCGTTCTTGTCTATCTTCTGATGATTCGTCCGATCCAGAAGCGGGTTCTTGCGACACCGGCTCCGCTGCTGGCCGCAAACATCCCGCAAGCATTCATCGAGCCGGAGGTTGGAGGACAACCTGAATCTGTCGCAACCGCCACACTGCGCAATCTCACTCTGAAGAAGCAACTGGCCGAGTTTGTCCGCGTTGAGCCGGAGAGCAGCACCACAGCCGTTCGCGCGTGGCTGAGGGAAGAGACTCCATGACAACCACACTGGATAGAGCCAAACTGAGCGGGATCCGCAAAGCCGCAATACTGCTGACTGTTCTGGGTGAAGATTCAGCCGCTACGGTCTTTCGTGGTCTCAGCGAGGAAGAAATGAGGCGTCTTGCCGAGGAAATCGCTGGCCTGGGGGACATCCCAACAGAATTATCGCTCCAGGTCATTGAAGAGTACCAAAAGATGACGCAGGCACAGGACTACTTGATTCAGGGAGGATATGATCTGGCCCGCCGTCTTCTCATCAAGGCTTTTGGAGAGGCGGAGGCGGAAGGTGTGCTGCAACAGCTGAGCAAGGCCCGCAATCTGAGACCTTTGGAAGCGTTGCAGCGGGCCGATCCTCAAAAGCTGGCAAGATTTCTCGAAGGCGAGCATCCCCAGACGATTGCACTGATTCTGGGACAACTCGGTGACCGCCAGGCATCGGCTTTACTGATGAGCCTTCCCAACGATACCCGTTCCGAGGCGGTTAAGAGATTGGCGAGCCTGCGGCGTTTCTCGCCTGAGTTGGCGGAAAAGGTCTCGTCCGTACTGTGCCAGCGGTTAACGGCCGTTGGAGAGCAGGGGAGGCGCGCGTACTCCGGATTTCAGAGCGCAGCGGACATCATGAACAGTATCGATACGACTGCGGCGCAAGAGATCCTGGAAGACATTGAAAGCGTGGAGCCGACGCTGGCGGTCAGCATCCGCGATCTCATGTTTACCTTCGAAGATTTGCTACAGGTCGGCGAAACTCATATCCGCGAACTTAGTTCGGCGGTCGACAAGCGAGTTCTTGCAACGGCACTGAAGGGGACCAACGAGGGTCTGAGGGATCACTTCTTCAAGACCATGTCATCGCGGGCTGTTGAAATGCTCAAAGAGGACGTGGAATTGCTCGGGCCCGTTCGCAGCAAGGATGTAATCAAAGCGCAGACTGAAATTGTTGCTATCGCTCGACAACTCGAGTCCGAGGGCAGAATTGTATTGAAGGGCGAGGCCAATGAAGAATATCTTGTTTAGCGGTGGAGACGGCTCATTTTCGCTTCCAGCCACATCATTTCTTTACCAGGATATGTGTGCTTCCGTTCTGATGAACGTACGCGAAGCGACACGAGGGGAGCCAAGCGTAGAACACGCGACCGAGCAGCAGGCGCCTCCTGGCCGTTCGCTTCAGGAGGTCGACGAACTTGTGAAGCTTGCTCGCGCGGAGGCAGTCGACGATACCGAGAAGCGGCTTCTAAAGCACTACGAGGCAAGATCGGCGGGTGAAGCAGCGAAGATTCGACAGGCACTGGAACTGTTCCATCTGGAGAGGAAAGACTATTTCTCCAGGGTTGAGTCCGAGGTGGTTCACCTCGCCCTAGCGATTGCGGCGAAGATCCTTTATCGCGAGGCGCAGGTTGATCCGCTGTTGGTTGCGGCCCTGGTTCGAGTCGCCGTCGACAAGCTCCACGACGGTTCGACCGTATCCGTGAGGGTTTCGCCGGCGCAAGTGGGGAAGTGGACCGAGTACATGGCAAATCCACTCAATGGCTCGTCGATTGCAATTGTCGAGGATAGTAACCTTGGTCCCGAAGATTGCATACTCGAAACCGATCTGGGTTCGGCGAACTTCAGCATCGACGCACAACTGAAAGAGGTAGAGCAGGGATTCTTCGATCTGCTCGCGCAGCGGCCTGCAACCAAGTGAATGCGCAACGGGCCCTTGCTCCTTATTTCGACCGTCTCGGCAGGGGATCGACCCTTCGCTGGCGAGGACGTGTATTGCAGGTGGTCGGTAATTTAATCGAGTCCGAAGGGCCGTTTTGTTCCATTGGCGAATCTTGCGAAATCACCGGTGCGAGCGGTAAGAAGTATTCGGGCGAAGTCGTTGGCTTTCGCGGGTCCACGATGCTCTCGATGGCCGTCGAGAGCCCCCAGGGCATCCGATTCGGGGACCGAATCGTTGCCTGGGGGACCCGCCCATCGATTCGCGTCGGCAACGATCTGCTAGGGCGAGTGATTGACGCAACGGGAATACCGCTCGATTCGAAGGGCGACTATCGCGGTGAGCGGGCAGTGTGGGTGGATGGCTCAGCGCCACTGCCGCTTGACCGTGTACCTATCCGCGAGCCGCTCGGTTGTGGCATCCGCGCCCTCGATGCATTTGTAACCTGTGGACGCGGTCAGCGCATTGGTATTTTTGGCGGCAGCGGCGTTGGAAAGAGCACATTGCTGGGCATGATGGCCCGTGGAACGAGTGCCGATATGACTGTTCTCGCGCTTGTGGGAGAACGCGGCCGCGAGGTGGGAGAATTTCTCGAGGTCATTGGCGATGAAGGACGAGCACGGTCCGTGGTTGTCGTGTCTACCTCCGATCAATCCCCACTGCTGCGATTGCGTTGCGCTCTCTCGGCAACGGCCATCGCCGAGTATTTCGCCAGTACGGGGAAGAATGTCCTGCTGGTCGTCGACTCCTTGACCAGATTTGCAATGGCACAGCGTGAAATCGGCTTATCGGCCGGAGAACCGCCGACCGCCAAGGGCTATACGCCCTCGGTACTCAATATGCTTGCACGGCTGGTGGAGCGGGCGGGTTGCTTCAAGGGCGGCAGCATTACCGCTTTCTATACGGTCCTGATGGAAGGCGACGATCAACAGGATCCGGTTGCCGATACTGTGCGATCACTGCTTGATGGGCACGTGATCCTCGACAGGAATCTGGCCATGAGGAACCACTATCCACCAATCTCGGTACTCGAGAGCCTGAGCAGGCTGATGCCGAACGTTACCTCAGAAGTGCACATGCAAAAAGCCAAGGAACTTCGATTGCTGATGGCGTCATATGCTCGTTCCGAAGATTTGATTCGTATCGGCGCATACCAAAAGGGCGCAGATCCGACTCTGGACCGGGCGGTTGAAATACTCCCGCGGCTGAATGCCTTTCTCCAACAGCGGCCCGAACACATCACCGCATTTTCGACGGTTGTGAATTCTCTTCTGGAGATCCCAAGCTGACATGGCATTCCAATTCTCATTGAATACGGTGCTTCGAGTTCGCACGATTGTTGAGGAGCGCGAAGAACGGATGCTCCAGAAGATTTTGTTCGAAATCACACAGACTCTTGAAGCCCTTGCACGCTCGAATGCCGAAATTGCAGAATCGGATGCTGCTCGATCTGCCGGCGTATTCAAGCCGGACATCGGTCGCAGTCTCCATGCGTTTTACGGAGAGGTCAAAGAGCTCAAGCAAGAAAGGGAGAATCTTGTCTCCCAGATTGAGAAGCTCGAGCAGTTGCGTGAGAGGCAACAGATCGTCTACGAAGGGGCACGACGAAATCGTGAGATGCTTACCGACATGCGCGATGAAAAGCGCGGTGCGTATGACTCCGATGCAGCCCGCCGCGAGCAAAAGACCCTGGATGACAACTACATTGCGCGACGTGGCCGCTTCTAGGCTTCTAATTTGAGACTGCCGGCTTCCTGATCGATCGTTGAAGCGATCCGCGTTTACTCGATCGGCCGGGTGTCTTGATTTCTTCCAGCGACATAGCATCCAGGTTCCTTCTCCCACACTCAATGCGATCAATCAATTGGCATCAAACCCGGCAACAGTTGCCCAGCGTGATCCGGCAATTGTTGCCGGGTTTGCCTATAGGGTCACGCGACTCGGATTGGTTCATTCCCTAAGCTGCTGATTCGAATGAACCATGTCCTTCGGATTGATAGACGCCGGGCAAGTTTGTTTTGGCCCTTCAGATGCCACTATGCAGGCGTGATCGTCAAAGCAGAAATCGAATTGATCGCTCCGCTTCGAGGAGCGACAAACAACTGGTCGCAAGCGCAATCGTCCGATGGCCCGCACTTGACATTCAGCGACTCGCTGCTTGTGGCTTCAAAGGCATTCGCGGGTCCTGGAACCGGGAACAAAGGCAGCACCAATCTCTCGCGTCAGGAGCCAACCACTTCACACGATGCGAAGGAGACGATCACCAGTCCGATCTCAACTCCAGGGAAGGGCAAGGTTAGCGCCCCAGAAATCGTGTTGACTGGAGCTTCGAAGCCGGCAGCCTCCGAAACTCGGAGTGTTGTGCCGATCAAAGCTTTCGATTTAGGGCAAGACTCGCTTTCGAACGATTTCTTGAACGAGCAATCTAATGCGCGCTTGTCTGTCCTGTCCAGTGCAGTGCCCGATTTAGTTCGGAAGGCCGTGGCAACCGCGGCCCCAGGTGGGAAGCAAGTTTCTCTGCCAAAAATCGGCTCCGGCTCAATATCAAAGGCGACCCCCTCCACTGCAACTGCAGTGCCGGGTGCACCTCAGGACGTGCCCGCGAATGCGGCCCTTTACGGTAATCAACCGTTGCCGATGTCAGTTCCGAATGTGGGATTAAGAATGGCGACCGGCACCCCAGCCAATAGGGTGTCCAACTCAGTGCACGGTCAGGTACAGAGCGATGCGTTCTCTGAAGTGCAAGGCCCACGGCTCAAAACAATCCGAAGCTCGGTTTCAAGTGTGACCCATAGCGCCGCTCCAGACCGAATATCGAGCGCTGTTCAGGTCTCAGCGCCGGTCACAGAGCTCGCCGATACAAACAAACCGATTCCGAGCTCAGTATTGAGTGGGGTTTCGAGCGTGCCCGCTGTGACGCCTTTCAGCGCATCCTCCGCCACAGGGCAGAGCGCGGTGCGGACCGAGATTCCAGGACTTCCTTCGAATGAAGCGCCGAACGTGGTTCAGACCGCGGTGCCGGGCGCATTCGCCAGCGAGGAGCAACTCTCCTCGACGAAGGAAATTCTGAGTTCAACACCTGGCAAGGCGCAGGTTGCTTTGCCGAAGGCGAACGAAACCACTTTGCCGATTGCTGTCTTAGGTATTCCACGTGCCGCGGTGGAGAGTGCAACCCATAGCTGGCAGCCTACCGCACCAACTAGAACGCAAATTGCGGCGCCGAATCAAGACAGCGGCTCGAAGCCAATTGCCGTTTCGAATCGTCCGACTTCCGCGGCGCCGAGTGCAGTTCACGGTCTGACACCGAGCGTTGCATCACGTGGACCACAATTTGCCATGCCAGCGCACGTCAGCAGCACGATGCCGACAACTGGCTCGAATACCCCAACTGTTGCGGCTGCGAATGCAATTAAAATTCCGGCGCCGGGCGCAGTACTCGATGAGGCAGAAAATACTATTCCGAAGGAAGACGGCGGCACGACGGTGATTGTTAACTCGACCACTTCAAACGCCGCGGCGCCGAGTTCGGTTCAGAGTCCGGCACAGGGCACAGCATCTTTTAGAGCGCAAAGCCCCGTTTCGAATTCCACCTCGGTCCCGAGTTCGGTTCAGAGTCCAGCACAGGGCACAGCATCTTTTAGAGCGCAAAGCCCCGTTTCGAATTCCACCTCGGTCCCGAGTTCAGTTCAGAGTCCAGCGCAGAGCACAGCATCTCTTGGAGCGCAAAGCCCCGTTTCGAATGTGTTTCAAAATGTCCCTTCGGACGTCATGTTGAGCGCGGTTCCGATTGAGGAGACGACTGAAGGCCCAGTTGGAGCGCAAAATCCCCTGCCAGGAGCTGCGCTCAATAGTTCCTCGATCCTGGGCTCCACAAATCCCTCCAATGTTGTCTCGACCGGAAGCAAGATCGCGGGAACAAGAACCGTCACCAATGGGGCATCGGGCTCGCTTCCGAGGACATTCCTTTACAACCAGTTCGAAGCAGTTCGAAGCGTTCCGGTGAACGGCGACCCGATCCAACATGCGGCCATGAACACATCCCGAAGAGAGAGTGTTATCTCGCAATCGACCACGGCTCCAAGAGATGCGAGCATCGGGCCACCGGCCGCGCCTGTTCAAGGCGCCCCTTTAGCCGGCCACAGTGCGCCCGGCAGCATAACAGACGAGTTTGCCGCGCTGACTCAATTGAACAGCCGTCTCAACGCGTCGCCCCAGGAGTTTGTTTCAAACGTAAGCTCGGTTCCGACAGAAAATCCATCGCCGATCGCCGCAGTCAGTGGCAAGGACGGATCAAAAGTTGCAGTGAGCGACTCAACGGGAGCGATCCAGCATGCACAGCCTGGGTCAGATCGTGCAGGATCCCAGACAGGTTCTCAAGAAGCACCGGACTCGGGCGTTCAGGCACAGAGCAGTGACTCGACGCAAGGGCAAAAAACAGCACCTCTCCAGACGAATTCGCCAAACCAGACTGTCGCTGTCCTCGATTCCGCGCAGAACATGTTAATTGGCGCGCCGCCGCTGGCAGGATCCTTGCCCGCGGCCACGCATGGCCATGCCGCAGTTACCCCGGCCAACACGTCTTCAACCCCGGCCCCGGTGCAGCAGACAATACCGGTCATCAATACCGCAAAACTGGTCCAGACCATGGGCCAATCAGAGATGCGGGTGGGTATGAAGTCGGCCGAGTTCGGCAATATTTCGATCAGCACATCTGCGAATCGAGAGCAGATCTCAGCACAGATTCTGGTGGATCACAGTGAACTTGCAAAAGTGCTCACTTCACACGTGCCGGACATGCAGGCAAGGTTTGGCAGCAATCAGGCCGTGGACGTGCGGATCGATATGAACGGGCAACAATCAACGCACGGCTCAAGCGCATTTGGCGACTCGTCGAATGGCTCGGCTGACGGGTCGCGGGGCGGCAGGCAGCAGGGGGGCAACGCGGCTCCCCACTATTCAGGGACAGAAGGGAACGGGCAGCAATTCTCACCCGCTTCGGCGGCGACGGCAGTGGACGGCGGGTCGAATTCTCGCCTCGACATAAGGGCTTAGCAAAGATTTCAAGATATTGAAGGACCACGGGAGGAAAGACCATGCACAAAGTATCAGCGAACTACATGATGCCAACGATTTTGAACACACTTAAACCGGTTGCAAGCAACGGGGTCGCAAAAGCTGTGAACGTCGCAGTGGGCTCCTCCGGCGCGACCGCGGGGAATTCGACATCGAGCAGCAGTTCGGGCAGCGGATTGGACACCACATTCCTTAATCTGCTTGCACAGGAATTGCAGAATCAGGATCCAACAGCGCCGGTTGACTCGACGGCGATGGTGGGCCAGATGATCTCGCTGAACCAGTTGGACCAACTCATCAGCATCAATCAGACCGTCACCGGGTCTACAACTTCTGGAGCGTCGGGGCTGGTACAGGCGGCAGGACAGACGCCCAGTGGCACTACGGCGCTTTCGTCGGCCAACGGCGGCGTCGCCAGCGCACTGTCGCCTTCCGTGGCAGGGGCGGCGACCAGCCAGTTGCCCTTCGATCCGAACACCATGATGCCTCTAGGCACGGCCAACTCGGGCGCAGTGTCGGCTTCTATCAACTCATCCCTTAACGCCGCAACGATGGGCCTTTCCGGGACCAACAATAATGCCTCAGGAGGCAAGTAATGGGATCTTTTTCGACACCACTGTCTGGACTTACGGCGGCTCAGGATCAACTGCAATCCGTTTCCAATAACCTGGCCAACATCGATACGGATGGGTACAAGGACCAAACGTTAACATTCAGCGATATATTCTCACAAACGGGAGCAACCAACGGTAGCGGGGATCCGCTGCAGACGGGTTATGGCGTGGCTGTTTCCTCCACGGACTCCAACTTCACCGAAGGGAGCCTGAACGCGACGGGCACATCGTCCAACATGGCTTTATCGGGGAATGGGTTCTTTGTTACCCAGAGTTTGACTGGATTGCCGGACTACACGCGCGCAGGCGACTTTACCACCAACAGCGCGGGCCAGCTCATTACACCGAGCGGGGAACTGCTTCTGGGATATCCTTCGGTCGATGGTGTTGTGAACACTACGGCGGCCTTACAGCCTTTGCAAGTTGGAAGCGCGAACAGCCCTGCAGTGGCGAGCACTTCGATGTCGCTTACGGCCAACCTCGACTCATCCGGCGCACCGGCGAGCAGCTCGCTTGCGGTGTACGACTCCCTGGGGTCGGCGCACGTGCTGACCGTTTCTTACACAATGGGAGCGACTCCGGGGACTTGGACCTATAACGTCACCATCCCGTCGGCCGATCTAACCGGAGGGACTGGTACCTCCACAACCGTAGGTTCGGGCACACTGAACTTCAGTAGTTCCGGCGTGTTGATCTCAACGCAGGCAACCGGAGCAGCTACTACCTCACTTCCATCTGCCGGCATCGCTCTCACAATACCGCCAACAGGTTCGACGTTTTCCGATGGGGCGGGAGCATTGACCGGAAATCCCGCTACGGCGCCGTTCAACTGGAGCCTGGTGGATGGAGCCGGCAATCCCACTATTACGCAGACAGCTACGGCCAGCGCGACGAGCGCAACGAGCACGAATGGCTTTGCGAGCGGCACGCTTTCAACCTACACAGTGCAGCCCGATGGCACGATTGAGGGCACCTTCACAAGCGGGAATACCTTGGCGTTGGGGCAGGTTGCCGTGGCATCGTTTGCCAACGTACAGGGTCTCGTAAGCACCGGCAACAATAACTACCAACCCACAGCAGCTTCGGGCACGGCCGTTATTGGAGTGGCTGGGACTGGTGGACGGGGTACAGTCGTTGGCGGATCGGTTGAAGAGTCAAACGTGGATATCGCTACCGAATTTGCGAAACTGATCGTTGCGCAACAGGCTTACTCAGCAAATGCCAAGTCAGTGACCACGTTCAACCAGGTATCCCAAGCGACGATTGCAATGCTGCAGTAGGAATTTGCGACACGGCATTCTTAGCATTCCATGAGGGGTCGGCCGTTCAGCGCTTCAGCTGAGCGGCCGGAACCGCTTTTTTGCGAACTTTCCTCATATCGGCCTCACGCATTCAAGGCGATCTCACATTGCCGGTTGGGGCCGAAAATCGATGGCATCCATTTAGCAACCCGCTTTCCCTTATAGCTTCGATACTTAATGAACTTTCTCTTCACTCCGGAGAAGCGCGGCAACCTGCCTTCTGCAGGAACGGTCTCTCGATTGCTTTAACAGCTATCGTGGAGCCGATGGGTGTCGCCTCCATACAGATTTCCAGCGCCAATGACCTGCGAAGAGGCAAGTTTCCGAGCAGCAATGCGATGGAACCTGAAGCTTCGCGGAAGAGAGACAGATGAACACGGCATCAAACACAGCCGCCCAAGTGGTCGATATGAGATCGGCAAAGGGCCCCCGGTTGATAGAGAAGCCGCAAGAGCCGGATCCGTGTGAACTCCTTCCTTGGCTCCCTTGTACGCTCGCGCTGGATATTCCCGTCGTGAGGTTTACTGTAGGCGATTTGCTGGGCCTCGCTGTTGGTTCCATCGTCGAAACCGCTTATCACCAAAGCAGCGATCTACCCCTGCGGGTGAACGGGCAATTAGTCGGATGGACAGAATTCGAGGTCGTCGGCGAGCGCCTTGCCGTGCGCCTCACGGATCTGTCGTGATTTCGCTTCGTCCGAAGGGGACGGTGCTTGCACTTGGGCTACAGGATGCATTCGATCGACGCGAGTTCGCGTCTTCTCGGGGAAGAACAGTATCCGATCCAATCTTTCTTCTGGCGGAGAACCAAGAGTCCTGGTCAGCCAGGAAGGAAGCAGTAAACGAAACTAACACAAAAATTGTGGACATCCCACTCAGTCCGGCGTTGCCCCCGCGGGTGTTGGAACAACCGGTGTCCTTGAGAGAAGTTCGGAACCAATCAGGACTGCTGACCCGCGCATTGAACTGGATCCGGAACGGCCAACTGGGCCGATCCAGTAAGAAGCGATTGCAGGTGGCGGGAATTGTTTCACTCGGAGAGAAACGGATTGTTGCGGTGATCCAAATTGACGGGCTTCAGTTTCTTGTCGGCGGAGGCGCATCGAACGTCACGCTGCTGGCGCAACTGGATGGAAAGGGATCTTTCGGCACCATGCTGAAAGAGGGCATGGCTTTGCCGCCAGGAGCACCAGTCAATTTGACAGCAGAGCAGAGAGGGGAAATTGCGTGAAGAACTCAAGGATCATGCGAATTACCTTCTGCATCCTGCTGGCGCTTTCGACAGCATCGGCGAAGGCCTCGCCCTCGCTGATTCGTACCGGTTCTCAACCAGGCATGATGGCGCAACTCGCGCAGCCAACACCGCCGAGCACAGGGGCGGCACCCGTCCCATCGGCCGTGCCGTCAACTCTCGCGCCCACCCAGCCCGATGGGTCCGCTTTGGCCAAAACGCCGGCTCCGCCGAAGACGGATTGGGCTGTGAGCGCGCCGGCTGAAGTGAACACGATTCCATTGGTCAACACGCCGCTTCAAATGGGCACTATGCCGACTGATCCAAATGAATTGCGGGTCACTGGCCTGGGAGGCGGCTCCCCTCAGTGGACCATTCTCGTCCTGCTGACGTTCCTGACCCTCATTCCTTCCGTGCTCATTTGCATGACGCCGTTTTCGCGATTGTTGATTGTTTTTCACTTTCTCAGGCAGGCCCTCGGGTTGCAGACGACCCCCTCGAACCAGACTCTGATCGGTCTATCGGTCATCATGACGTTCTTTCTAATGCAGCCCATTGGCGTGACCATCTACAACCAATCGGTAGTTCCATTGCAGGCAGGGAAGATTACGGCCCTCGAAGCGGTTACACTCGCGGCCATTCCGATGCGGCAGTTTATGTCGCACTATGTGCGCGAAAAGGATGTTGCTCTGTTTCTCGAGATGGCCAAGGAACCCCGTCCAGCAAGCATCAATGACGTGTCATTCCGCGTCCTGTTACCGGCCTACATCTTATCCGAACTGAAAGCGGGGTTCCAGATCGGAGCGGTTCTGTTTCTGCCCTTTCTCGTGGTCGACATGGTAGTGGCCTCGATTACAACATCTGTCGGCATGATGCAACTGCCACCGGTTGTCATTTCAACCCCACTGAAGCTGCTGCTATTTCTCATGGTGGACGGCTGGCACCTACTTATCGGCGCCTTGATGAGGAGTTTCAACTGATGGGTGTCGATGAAGTTGTCCTGTTGGGGCGCCTGATGCTGCAGGAGGTGGTGATTCTGGTCGCGCCGATACTTTGCGCAGCGATCGCGGTTAGTCTTGTGGTCAATATTCTGCAGGTACTCACATCTCTGCAGGACCAGACCTTGTCGCACGTACCTCGACTGCTGGTTACGGGCGGGACACTCTTCATGTTGATGCCTTGGATGTGGAGGCACCTGGCACACTACACGATCAATCTGCTAACTGACTTTCACAAGGTTCTTCAGTAATGAACATATCTTTGGTCCAGATTATCGGGGCGTTGTTGACAATAAGCATCCGGCTCACCGGGGTCATGATCTTCGCGCCTTTCTTCGGCAGCGTGGCAATTCCGGTGCGCGTGAAGGCGGGGCTTGTGATCGCTTTGACTGCTCTCCTGTACCCGATGGTTTCAGCCAAGGTCCCACACTTGAGTATCAGCCAGTGGCCCATGATGGTGTTCAGTGAGCTGCTGATCGGCGTGGCGCTTGGAGTTGCGACAAACATTGTATTCGACGGCGTTCAGATGGCAGGCCAGGTATTGAGCGTGCAAATGGGCTACTCGCTGGTCAATATTCTCGACCCGCAAACGCAGGTGGAATCAACGGTCGTGGCAACATTTCATCAAATGATCGCGATGCTGATTTTTCTGCGTCTCAATGTTCACCTTTGGATACTGCGCGCACTGGCGCACAGCTTCGACTATCTTCCTCCATCTTCGGGTCATTTTGGCGCAGCGTTTACTACGGCAGTATTGCAGGCAGGCGGCGGAGTCATTTCAATCGGCGTTCAGATTGCCGCGCCGGTCCTCTCGGCAACACTGTTTGCCGATATTGCGCTCGGCCTGTTGGGGAAGGCGTCGCCGCAACTTCCGCTCATGTTGCTTGGTCCCGCGGTAAAGAGCATCCTGGGGCTCCTGATTCTAATCTCCGCGCTCAAGTACTGGCCGAACCTTTTTGAGCATCTGTTTCTCAATTCGATGGAATTGAGCGATCATCTTCTCCACCTGGCTCAATAGCAATTGGAGAGATAGGAATCTATGGCTGACGGTAGCAAGACAGAACAAGCGACGCCCAAACGGCGGAACAAAGCGCGCGAGGAAGGTCAGGTTGCCCGTTCACGCGACTTGCCTGGTGTGTTTGCCCTGGGCGCCGTGGCCGGCGTGCTTGCATTGATGGCCCCCACAGCAATCACGCACTGGACGAGTCTCTACCGGAACATGCTCTATGCCGCAGCCTCAGGCGATATTGAGACCAATGGGCCGGTGGTCTTCTGGAGTGCGGTCGAGGTGATGCGTTGGATTGTTCCCATCCTGCTGGCGGCGATGATGCTCTCGGTGCTTGCGGGATTGGCGCAGGGCGGGATCAATTTTGCGCCAGGCGCGCTGGCGTTGAAGTTCGACCGATTCAATCCCGCCAGCAGACTGGGGCAGATATTCTCCCCCGTTGGTTTGAGCAATCTACTGAAGTCGCTGTTGCCGTTTGGGGTGATTCTCTGGATCGCCGTCAGCGGGGTTCGCGCGCATTGGGAGACGATGGTGCACGCATCCAATTTAGGATTGAGGCCTTTCGCGAACCTTGTGGGATCGATGGTATTGGAGTTGACCTGGAAATCGGGGCTCGTCCTGCTGGCATGGTCTGCAGTCGATTATTTCCTGACCTTGAAAAAAATGGACAGCGATATGAAGATGAGCAAGCAGGAAGTGCGACAGGAATACAAGGAAACGGACGGTAACCCAGTCATTAAGTCACGCGTTCGCCAACTGCAAAGGGCGATGCGCAAGAAGCAGTCGCTGCAGGCTGCTGCAACCGCCACCGTTATTGTGACCAATCCAACCCACTACGCAGTTGCGCTCCGCTATCTGACAGATATGCCCGCACCCGTTGTCGTTGCCAAAGGGCGAGATCTGCTGGCGGAAAAGATCAAACAGTTAGCGCGGGACAACGAGATCATGCTGGTGGAAAACAAGCCGCTGGCACAGGCGCTTTACAAGAGCGTGGAGGTGGGCGACTCGATCCCCGCAAAGTTGTACCAGGCCGTGGCGGAGATTCTAGCCATGGTGTTCCGCGCACAGGCCGAAGTACGCAGGAGCGAGGCGGAGCGGCGCTCAAGAGACGCCTCGGGCAGGAAAACTGGAAATCCGGCAGGTCCATCGGCACCACGCACAGGGGTGACGCCATGATGGCCCGGCTTACGGCTGTTCTCAGGAAATCGGGAGAGTGGATTGCGCCCATCGCCGCGGTAGCGATGGTGTTTGTGATGCTGGTGCCGTTGCCCAGCTTTCTTCTGGATATGCTGTTGACTATCAGTATTACCGCATCGATTCTGGTGCTGCTTACGGCAATCCAAATTCTGCGTCCTGTGCAATTCTCAGTTTTTCCCAGCCTGCTGCTGTTGCTGACGCTGCTGCGCCTATCGCTTGACCTTGCCAGCACACGGCGCATTCTTCTGCACGGCAACGAAGGCACAGCCGCCGCGGGCAAAGTGATTGAGGCGTTCGGTCAATTCGTGGTGGGCGGCAACTATATTGTCGGCTTCGTCCTCTTCCTTGCGCTGATCGCCATTCAGTTTCTCGTGATCAGTCACGGCGCGGTACGCACGGCCGAAGTCACCGCCCGGTTCACGCTCGACGCCATGCCAGGTAAGCAGATGGCGATCGATGCCGATTTGAATGCCGGCATTATCAACGAACAGCAGGCGCGCGCGCGACGGGAGCGGGTAGCCCGAGAGGCAGAGTTCTGCGGAGCGATGGATGGCGCGGCGCGGTTCAGCCAGCGCGATTCACTGGCGACCATTTTGATCATGGCGATCAACATCATTGCAGGGTTTTTGATCGGAGTGTTTCAGCAGGGGGTTCCTTTCCAGGAGGCGTTAAAGACTTACACGATCCTCACTGTGGGCGACGGGCTGGTAACTATTTTGCCCTCCCTGCTGGTGTCTGTTGCCGGGGGCATCGTGGTGACGCGGGCCGCGTCAAAGGAATCTCTGGGCGTAAATGTAGGCAAGCAACTCTTCAATAGTCCTCGCTTGCTGTGGATTGCCGGCGGTGCTCTGACTGCCCTGGGGCTTATCCCCGGTCTGCCGAAACTGGCGTTCTTCAGTCTCGCAGGCGTGCTGATGTTCGCGGCGTGGAAGATGAAGCCACAGGTTGTGAAAGATGAACTCGAGGAGCTTGACCTGGCATCCAAGGCCGCGGCAAAGGGTGGAGCGGGCGTGGCCACTGTGGATCCAATGGACGCGGTGCTCAAGCTTGATGAGCTGATGCTCGAAGTGGGCATGGGCCTCGTGCCACTTGTCGATGTGCAAAAGGGCGGTCAACTGCTGTCTCGTGTGAAGTCGATGCGGAAGAACCTGGCGCAGCAACTTGGCTTCCTGGCTCCGTCCATTCACATCACGGATAACCTGTCGCTGCGGGATCGAGAGTATGTCATTTACCTGCGCGGGGTGGAGATTGCGCGTTGGGAACTGCGCCGCGACTGCCTGTTGGCGATCAGCTCCAACGCGGAAGCGCCCGATCTGCCAGGCCAAGACACCCGGGAGCCCGCGTTTGACGTGCCGGCAAAGTGGATTACCCCGCAGACACAAGGGCAGGCGATTGCAGCCGGCTACGCGGTGGTGGACCCTACGTCCGTGCTTGCTGCCCACCTGGCGGAAGTGATCAAACATAACGCTCATGAACTCCTGTCGCGACACGAAACCAAGAGACTCATCGACCGACTTGCTGAGTCTCACCCGAAGCTGGCCGACGAGCTGATTCCAAAGCTCCTTAGCCTTGGTGAAGTCCAGAAGGTGCTGCAACAATTGCTCCGCGAAAGAGTGTCGATTCGTGATCTTGGATCGATTCTTGAAACGCTCGTCGACACAGCGTCCTTCAACAAAAATCCGATTGCACTGGTTGAAGCGGTACGGCACACGCTGGGACGGGCACTGATCAGGCCTCTGTTGAACGAATCAGGTCAACTGATGGTCGTTACCCTCGACACAGCAATGGAAGACGAATGCACTCGCGGATCGAACCTGCAACTGAGCCAGACGATTTCGACTCCCCAACAGGTGACTTTGGCGCGTCGCGTGCTTGATGGATTACGTACGAACTTTGGGAAAGAGATTAGTTCAGCGCCTCCCATCCTGCTGTGTTCTTCACCGGGCCGTTATTATCTTCGTCGGCTTTTGGAGCCGTTCATCCCCAGGATCGTCGTTATATCCCCTGGCGAGATTCCTTCGATGACGCCGGTGCAGTCCGTTGGAGTGCTTCATTGAGAGGGTTGTGCAGCTCTCCGGCGAATGCCGGATCAGCGTGCGAGTTTCGAGTTGTAGGATGCAGCAACAAGATAGGGTGAGCGCGTTACAAAGGGAGTGAGTGAATGACAACTGCAGAAGTGGCTTACCGGACTAGCGGTAGTGGGATCGATGAACGCAACGAACTTGCGATGCGTGAGATGCAACAGGTCTATTACGTGGCGGCGAGAATCCGCGAACGCCTGCCCAAAAACGTTGACATGGAAGATCTTGTGCAGGCTGGCGTGATCGGCCTGCTGGAAGCCTGCCGCAATTACGATAGCTCGCGGGACGCGCAATTCTCCACTTTCGCGAAGTTTCGTATTCGCGGAGCAATTCTGGACAGTCTTCGCAAGCTGGACTGGGGGTCCAGGACCCTGAGGAGAAAAGGGCGGGAGATCTCCGCGTCGGTGAGCAAGCTTGAGTCTTCGCTGGGCAGGCATCCGCAAGAGGAAGAAATTGCGGCGGACCTGCACATGGGCCTGGAGGATTTGCAAAGCACACTTACACAACTGGACGGACTCTATCTGGTTGGTCAGGAAGCGAATTCTTCGCAAGATCATGCCGAGGCATACGATCTGATCGAATCGGCGCCGAGCAATGACGGGCACAATCCATTTGAACTGTGTTTGGAAGGCGAGAGGAAGGAACACCTTGCAGCAGCAGTAGCCCGTATGCCGGAGAGGGAGCAGTTGATTCTTTCGTTGTATTACCGCGAGGAGCTTACGATGAAGGAAATCTCGAAGATTGTGGGAATCGCGGTATCGCGCGTCTCTCAGATCCACGCTGCCGCGATGGTAGAGTTACGCGCTTCGCTGGGCCATCTTCGTGAAAGCGCAATGGCGCCACCGGCCCGTGCCGAAGTGTTTAGCCGGGGTGCGGTTGGCAATTCTTCCAGGATGCAAGCGTGACAATTTCATCAGGCTCAGATAAATCCCAAATCGCGAGTGAGGACAATACGGAGCAGACGCGCCAACGAACGATTCATTCCTGCAACTTTCGCTACGCAGGGCGGCTTTCAAACGAGAATGCGCGCGCATTGACCGTGCTGCATGAAAAGTTTGCTCTTAACGTCACCAATTCCTTGGAACTCTATCTTGGAACCTCTCTGCGGTTGAAATTAGTTTCGCTGGAGCAGATGGCAAGTCTCGATTACAGAAACGGCATCGCATCGAGCAACTACTTGTTGCCATGCGCCCTGAATGTGATGGAGAGCAATCTACTGATGGAAATCGATATTGCGCTCATATTCCCAATCATCGATCTTCTACTTGGCGGCGCGGGCACAGCATCCGACACGGCACGCGAACTGACGGAAATCGATGAAGAGATCATGCAAAGCGTTACAGCTCTCATAGTCAAGCAGATCGAGAGTTCATGGCAAACTCTGAATCTCTCATTGACTCCAGGGCGCTGCATCAAACCGGCAATGATCCAACAGGTGTTTCTTGCGAACGAAAAGCTTGTCCTGCTGATCTTTGAGATGACCGTCGGGGGGACGACCGGGCCTTTCAACATCGTACTTCCAACATCATTTGTAGGATTTCTCCTGAGGCATCTGAAGGCGGCGCAGTCAAAAAAGACCTCAAGCCTTCGCCTTCTGAAGAGCCCAACCCTTCGAGAGCGGATTCTCGACTGCGACGTCACGGTGTCCGCGGATATCACCCAAATGCGGGCGTTGGTCAAGGACCTGATTGATCTGAGGCCGGGAATGATCTTGAAGATGAAGGCGCCGATTCACAGGCCCGGACGGATTACCGTGGAAGACGCGGAAATCTTCGAGGCATTACCCGTTCGCAACGGTAAGCAAAAGGCAGCGCAACTCTCGGTTCGATCACAGGAACCGGTCGCGAGGAAGGACTAGTATGACAGCAAATCAGGAAACGGAAAAAGTCGAGGAGCCATTTGTGGCGGCATTCTCCGGTGCTTTCGTCAGAGCATTGACGGTTGCCAGCGGATCGCCTTGGCTGATTGCTGCTGTGCCAGATGAGGAGATGGCATCAGATGGTACCGAACCAGTCCGGATAAAGCTCACAGTCGGTGGTAGCTTGCGCGGAGAAGCTGTGCTGGAGATCCATCGCGCGGCGGCCGTGGTGCTGGCATCGCAGTTTCTCCGTCAGCCGGCCGACGAATTTGGAGCCGATCAAGCCACGGCTCTCCTGAAGCTCACTGATGCGGCCGTGAGCGATTTCCGCGCAGAGGTCGCTCCAGAGTATGGTGTTTTTACGATCGCTTGCGGCTCAAGTTCCGAGCCGGCGCCTGAAGGCGCCACGCGTCGGGAGGTTACAATTGCGGACAACGGTTCGAACCGTGTTTCAATTCTGATTTACCTGACGCCCTCCTTGATCGAAACTCTATCCACACACTCCAAAGCATGGGGCGATACAGGTGTCGCGGGCGAGGTAGCGAGGTCAATGACCGAGAAGGGGATTCGCGAGCAGGTGAACCTGAATCTGGTCATGGATGTTGAACTGAATGTGACTCTCCGCTTTGGACAGCGGCAGCTGACGCTCCGCGAGGTGCTTGAATTAACCAGCGGATCCGTCGTCGAACTCGATCGGCAGGTGGAGGAGCCTGTGGAACTTCTCCTCGAATCTAAAGTTATCGCCAGGGGCGAAGCGGTAGTAATCGACGGAAACTACGGCCTTCGTGTGACTGAAGTGTGCCAGCCGATTCATTCACTCTCTCTCCGTTAATGGCTGCATTCGATGATGCGCTTGACAACCTGTCGAGAAATGACACAGAAGAAAAGTAGGCAATTATTCGTGCATGCTTCGGGAGGTCCGCGGGCAGTCGACCTATATTCATTTAGAGAAGCGTCAGATGTGCTCAATGGCTTTCGGTAGCGATCCTGATCTGCGGGTGATGAGCGGCACCCACAGAGTTCAATGGACTGCTGGATCCGCTGTGACGAGCATCTTTCCCGCATATTTGGCGCCGCAATAATTAGTCCTCGCGGATGATCGAGCTCATTCAGTATTGGCCCAATCCGATTCGCCGAGTTCACTCCATTTTTCCATGTGATGCGCTGCCTTCGATGGTCCCAGGTCTGGACAGATATTCGGTAATTGCCGATAAGTGGTAAGCAGGTATGAGCATGCTTGATTATGCGTCTGATCCGATGATTGACCAAAGCTGGATACCATCCTCAGCGTGGGTTCGTCCTGACTACGGTAGGTCGGCAGGATTCGAAGGGCAGGAAGCGAATTTTGCGGAGGAGGTTCCGGTCATGCTGGCAACAGTTCTGGGCCTGGAACTGCTCTTGCGCGAGCCGTGCCTCGATCTGCGGATGGCTTCTGAAATCGTCCTGAGCGATGTTGGAGCGACGATACAGATCCTGCGGCTGGTCGGCAAACAGGATGATTGCGGCGGGGGAAAACCGGAGCGGATGGGTGAGTGCCTGGCCAGTCTCGAGGCAAATGTCTGGTTCAACGCCATTTCGGCTCGAACGTTCGCGTGCGACCGCGAACACTCAGCAACGACTGCTGTTTGGAGTCGCTGCCGATTGGTGGCACAGTACTCACAGCTTGTAGCTGAGTCGCTGGAGGGCGTTCCCGCAGATAGCGCATACCTGGTTGGCTTGCTTCATGAGGTTGGAGCGATTGCAACGGTACTCGGCTGGCCGAATGACGATCCATGCAGAAGAGACCAGGCTGCATTATTAGTCATGGAGAGGGCATTGCCCCCATTCGTTCTTGCTGCAATGGGCAGTGTGAACGATCCGCTTGCTCCGTCAACCTGGAAGTTCATTCTCACAGCAGCGCACGAATTGGCTGGTGGCAGCGCGGAGTTCGATGCATCCGCTCTAACGGAGATCGACTCCATGGGTATCTGTTCCCGGTGGGAGGGCTTGCTGAGCCGATCGGACCGTGGTCTTTCAGATGGAATGGCGCAAAGGTGGTTGGGTGTCTGCGGCCTGGACGAAGCGCTCTGTTTTGCGGAAGTCTAATCCGGCGTCGACAAAATGCCGATCGACGCGGAGGCGCCGTTTCATCTCACCTGCCTCTCACTCACTTCTCATTCGCGAGTCTGCAATATCAATTAGAGAACCAAAATAACGCAAAAATAAAGTGAAAGCCTGAAGAATGATGGCGCGACATCGATTGGCCCCTGGCGTGCACGTTAGTTGCCTGAGGAAATACGATGAACAGTGGATACTACGCGGCCTGTACCGGGCTGATGTCCCGCACTCAGGCCCTCGATACGATTGCCAACAACCTGGCGAACGTGAGCACCGCAGGCTTCCGCGGCAGTCACAACGTGTTCAGCTCTGTTCTGGCCACTACCGGCGAGACTCCTCTTTCCGTTCTGAACCAGGACGAGAACGACTATGGCGTGTTGAGCGGCACCCAGTTGGACACTTCGCAAGGCGCACTGGTGCCTACAGGGAATGATCTCGATCTTGCCATGGAAGGGCCCGGTTACTTCGAGGTGCAAACGGTGTCTGGCCCTGTTTATACGCGGGGGGGAAACTTCCGCGTGTCCCCTCAAGGCCAATTGATCACCGCTGCGGGCGATCCGGTGACTGGCGAGAACGGTCCAATCAGAATCATCGGACAGCCCGTCTCAATCAGCGCGGATGGAACAATCTCTGCGAACGGCGCGATATCAGGAAGGCTGAAGCTGGTCGAGTTCGCTTCTACCGCGAACTTGCAGAGCGCCGGCGGCACCTACTATACGGCTCCCGCCGGGGCCGCAATCCCCGCCAAGAGTTCCCAGGTACGACAGGGAATGCTCGAGAGTTCAAACGTCAATCCTGTCACCAGTGTCGTGGAGTTGATTACCGCTCAACGCGAGGTTGAAACAATGCGCCGGGTACTTACCATGTTCAGCACAGAGCTTGACAAGACCGCAGCGCAGGACCTGCCTCGCGTCAGCTGATTCAGTTTCGTAATCAACCCGGTCGAACCTTGAAAGGAAACTCATATGTTTCGTGCACTCTATACAGCGGCAAGTGGAATGACGGCCCAGCAGTTGAACCTGGACAACATTGCCAACAATCTTGCCAACTCGAGCACCACTGGATTTCAGCAGCGGCAAGTCAACTTCACAGATCTTCTGTATCAGAACCAGATCATGCCGGGTTCCGCCGCGACTTCGCAAACCACAGTGACCTCAGGACTGCAGATTGGTCTTGGCACGCGGCCTGGACAGACCGAGATCATACAGACACAGGGCGATTTTTCCACCACCGGCAACCCGCTCGACCTGGCAATCTCAGGCGCTGGATTCTTCCAAATCCTGATGCCGAATGGACAAATCGGCTATACGCGTGACGGGTCTTTCAGCCCGAATGCGACAGGTCAGGTGGTGACGGCAGACGGCAACCCGCTGCAACCTGCGATAACGATTCCCGCAGATGCGTTGAGCATCACGATCGGCAGCGATGGTACAGTCAGCGTTACGCAGCCAGGACAGACGGCGGCCACCCAGGTGGGCAACATCCAGACGGCGCTGTTCGTCAATCCGGGCGGCCTGAACAGTGTGGGGAACAATACCTACCTAGCTACAACTGCATCGGGCGAGCCCGTAGTCGGAACGCCAGGCGGCGCCGAGGGACTGGGAACGCTGCAACAAGGCATGCTGGAGCAGTCAAACGTCAGCGTCGTCAACCAGTTCGTCGCCATGATTCTGGCGCAGCGGTCTTACGAATCGAACTCCAGAGTTGTGAAAGCAGCGGACGAGATGTTGCAACAGCTGAATCAACTCGCCCAATAACAACTCGGGGAAAAGCAGCAGTAGTGGCATCGAGGAAGTATGACGGCAAGATATATTGTGAGTTTGTTGTTGGTGGCTGTGACTGTTTCCGGTTGGGCGCAATCGCAGGATCGATTCTCGCTCACTGCACAGCAGGTTGCGCGGGCGCTCTCCGAAGGCGGGATGCCGCTTGAAGGTAAGCGGGTGTCCCTCGTTGCCAATGTGGTGGCGGCTGTGCCGAATCCGAAGCTCGATATACAGACGGTTGAGCCCTTTGGCGATCCGTCGCCCGGAGAATATCCCGGGGCTCAATCCTGGGTACGAGTCGATTGTCACGAGCAAGGCATTTGTTTGCCATTTTTCGCCGTGGTGAGCTGGCCGGTCCAGCCGGTCAGGGGCGCTTCCGGCGGGTTGAATGCTCCGGTTGCCGCGATAAAGCCGGCGTCGCGAGCAAATGTCGCGATCACAATACGTGCGGGGATGCACGCAACGCTGGTTATGGATGACGATCGGTCGCACATTCAAATCGCCGTGATATCGCTTGAAAACGGAATGACCGGTCACACGATACGGGTGGCAAGCGCGGATCACAGGCAGGTCTATGCCGCAGAAGTGGTGAGCGCGCATTTGTTAAGAAGGAGTTTCTGAGATGTTGTTCAGATCAAAGGCGTTCAGACGAACTGCTGTCGTTGCACTGATTGGACTGTGTTCGATTTGCACGTTCAGTCAAAAAGCGCCAAAAGCAAACGCAAAATCTCCCGATAAGCTCCGTTCGGATTACATTGCCCGATTGCAGGAGAAGTATGTTCCTGCAGCGGATGAGCACACTGTAGGGAGTTTATGGACTGACCAGAGTCCATTAAGCGACTTCTCAGTGGATTACAAGGCCCACCACTTGAATGACACAATAACTATCCAGGTCGGGGTCCAGACAACGGCGACGCAGTCGGGCACCGTTGACAGCGAACGGACCTTTACCAGTACATCCGCGATCACGGGCATCATGGGAAGAACTCCGGCGGCAACCAACCCTCTTCTGTCGGGCAATTCATCCTCGGTATTGAAAGGGCAGGGATCGACGGCATCAAACACTCTGTTTCAGACCAACCTGACAGGCCAGGTGATCTCGGTTCTCCCAAACGGGAATCTGGTAGTTGAAGCGGGGCGCAAGATCTTCATGAATAACCAGCATGAAGATGTCATCGTGCGAGGCATGATACGGCCTGGAGACATCGGCCCCAATAACACCGTGCTCTCGTCATCTCTGAGCAATCTTGAAATCGAAATGAAGGGTAAGGGAATTATCGCGGACGGCGTACGTCCGCTTAACCCAATCACCAGGGCGATCCTATGGCTTTTGAACTTTTGACGGGCGTGACGCGCAATTCGAGACCGGAGCACCGGCACGATTGGCCGAGCCGGCTGGCCGTGCTTGCCGCATTGTGGGTTTTCTCCGTGCCTGCACTCTTCGGATCCGAAGCCGATCGCAAAGTCTTGATCCGCGATGTGACACAGATTCAAGGGGTGCGTGAAAATCAACTTGTCGGCTATGGGCTGGTGGTTGGGCTGAGTCGCACCGGCGACACGCAGCAAACCTTCTTCACCGTGCAGACGCTGGCGAATTCACTGCAGCGCATGGGGGTACAGATTGCGCCCGGCACGGTGGTCGTGAAAAACGTGGCTGCTGTGTTTGTTACAGCGTCGCTGCCGGCGTTTTCGCGTCCGGGAATGAAGGTCGATGTTACCGTCTCCTCCGTGGGCGATGCCAAGAGCATCGAGGGAGGAGTGCTGCTGATGACCGCCCTTCGCGCGGCCAACGGAGAAATTTATGCTGAAGCGCAAGGACCGCTGGTGATCGGAGGCTACTCTGAAGGCGCATCTGGAAACTCCAGAAGCGTCAATCACCCGACAGTCGGCAGGATTGCGGAGGGCGGGATTGTGGAACGGGACGCAGCGGTTGACCTCAGCCGCTTCAAGGTAGTTTCCCTCTTGTTGCTCAACTCCGATTTCACCGCGGCTCGCGACATTGCGGACGCGATCAACAAGGAGTTTGGGAAGACGGTTGCTACCGCGCTCGACAGCCGCCGCATCGACGTGAGCGTTGCTGACAGCGGCAGTTCTTCGGTGCCGATCCTGATTTCGCGCGTCCAGAACCTCTCGATCAGCTTCCACTCTCCGGCCAAGGTCGTCGTGAACGAACGCACCGGGACGATTGTGATGGGAGGCGATGTGAAGCTCTCGCCGGTTTCAGTGATCCACGGAAGCCTGACCATCGATGTGCAGACCGCGCATGTGCTTGTGCAGCCGGCCCCATTCTCAAACGGCAAAGCAGACACTGTGACGGAAACAAAACTGACAGTCAACGATGCGCCTGCGGAGTCGATCCAGTTGGAAGAAGGCGCGAACGTGGATGAACTGATCAAGGGTCTACATGCCATTGGCGCTACCTCTCACGACATCATTGCAATTTTGCAGGCGATCAAAGCGGCGGGTGGGCTGCAGGCCGATCTGGAGGTTATCTAGTGTCCGATTCTTCGACGTTTGGGGGCATCTCCGGTGCAGTTACCAGCCCGCTCAACAGCAGGGCGGATGAGGTCATGCGGGAAGCAGGATCAGCGGCGATGGTGAATAAGAAGATCGAGAAATCGGCAAAGGACTTCGAATCGATTCTTCTCGGCAGTTGGCTTCAGCAAGCGGAACAGAGTTTTGGCTCTCTGCCTGGGGGAGACGATGATGACGATGCAGATGCCGGCAAGGAGCAGTTCCAGGGGATGGCCATGCAGTCGCTGGGCGCATCAATGACTGCGGCGGGCGGAATCGGCATCGCCAAGATGATCTCGAAGCAACTTCACAAAGCGGAGGACGCGCGGGTGGCGAAAGAAGCAACACTGCATCCGGCCCATCCCGGCTAATCGTGCCGGGACGCGCAATGCGCTTGTTTTCAACAACTTATTCGGCGGATTGAAACGTTTGTAGGAAAGCGCCGATAGCAGTACCGTTGAGACAGGAGAAGTTGCGATGAAGATTGATGTCAATAGTCCGGTAGCAAGCCAATTGCGGCCTGACCAGGCCGCGAAACAGGTTTCGAGTCAAAACCTGGTGGCGACCCAGAGTGCGACGGAAGACCGGACGACTTTCCATACTGACAGCACATCAGTTCAGGCGCTAACGAGCCAGGCAATGAATTCCCCTGAGATTCGCCAGGCTAAGGTCGATGCTCTCACCCAAGCCGTCAAAAGCGGCGAGTACCAGCTAGATGCAACAAAGACTGCCGGCGCAATTCTTGAAGACGGGGATGCTTAGGCAGATGTGCACGGCAAAAGAAAGTTTGCACCGGCAAGGAATAAAGCCTTGACCAGAAGGGCAATTCAGTGAATCTCGAAGCAGTCCAGGAGCGCGACCGGGTGGCTACTGCGTATCTGCAGCAATTGCAGGCGCTGGCGCTCGAGATTTCAATTGCCATGGATGCGATTACTGTAAATGCATTGCCCAGATTTCAAGAGAGTGTCGCGAAACAGGAGATGCTGTGCGCGGGCCTCGCTTCGATGGCGAGCATTGTCAGCGAGGGGTTCGGTCTGTCCGAGGACCCGTTGGTGTCGCACGTCGACTCGGATGTTGAACAGAAGATACGAACGGCTCGTGGAGCGATCCGCGAGCTGAATTTGAAGTACGCAGCTCTGTTGAAGCACACCGGCAAGTCAATTGCTCTGCTCATCTCGTTGTGCAGAAGCCACACAGGACGATTTCAGGAGGCTCGCGGTCCCAGGATGAAACATCAAACCTGGTCTTGCGAGATGTAAATTTATGGCCTCTCTCAGCACTTCTCTGTTGACAGCAGTACAGGCGCTCGTCGCCGACACCGGCGCACTGCAGGTAACGAATAACAATATCGCAAACGCCAGTACGCCCGGCTATTCCCGCCAGGTGGCTATACTCCAGGAAGCAGCGCCGACGGAAGATGGCAGCAGCAGCGTTGGAAATGGCGTGGTGCTCGAAGGCTACCAGAGCGTGCGAGACGAGCTGGTGCAGGCGCAAATTCAGCAGGAGACCCAGGCTCAGAGCGGCGCAAATGCTCAGCTCGCCTCCATGCAGCAAATACAGCCCACTTTCACGACCTCGACACAGGATATCGGCACCGAGATGTCGGCCATGTTCTCGAGTTTCTCGAGTCTTTCAACAAATCCGGCCAGCACCTCCGAAGGCGAGGCGGTGCTTACCGCCGGCCAGAACCTGGCCACTGCATTCAACACAGCTTCGAATACACTTACTTCGCAGCAGGCTGGGCTCAACACGCAGGTTACTCAGGATGTAAGTCAAATCAACAAGCTTACTCAGCAGATTGCAGCCTTGAACCCGCAGATTGCTCAACTGAATGCGACCGGGCAAGATGGCGGCACGGTTCAGGATCAGGAGAACCAACTGGTATTGAGCCTTTCGGCGCTGACCAGTGTGGCCGTGACTCAGACCGACAATGGCGAAACGTTGACCACGGGAAACGGAACCCCGCTGGTTGTGGGCTCGCAAAGCTTCGCTTTACAGTCCACAACGGGCAGCAACGGGATGCAGCACGTTCTCGACCACAACGGCGCCGATATCACGGCGTCGTTAACTACAGGTGATCTTGGTGGAACCATTCAAACGCGAGATCAGACAGTTTCCGGCTTGTTGGGTCAGTTGGACACGCTGGCCAATCAATTCGGAAGCGCCATCAATGCGGCGCAGGCGAAGGGCTTCAATCAGAGCGGCACCGCGGGACAGAACTTTTTCAATATTCCTTCCACGGTCGCAGGTTCGGCTGCCTCTATCAGCGTGGCGATTACAGCTCCAACTCAGATCGCTTCCAGTTCCGACGGCACCGCAGGAAGTAATGGGAACCTGGCTAATCTGTCTGCCGTGCAGACAACTGCGCTTCCGGCAGGGCAGACTCCCGGTGATACATATGCGAGCCTGGTTTATCAAGTGGGCAGTCTCACCTCGAACGCCAACGCAGAATCGGGCGCGACCACTGCCAGCCTGCTGCAACTCAATGATCAACTCAGCTCGGTTTCCGGAGTGTCGATCGACGAAGAGTCCACCAACCTGATCACGTTTCAGACGGCATACCAGGCGGCTGCCCGGGTGGTTTCGACGGTTCAGGAACTGTTTTCGATTACGCTCGCCATGGGCACCGCCGCGGCTGAATAGGTGAGGGACGCGGCAAAGGGTCGCGTGAGAAAGGGTGAATATGCGAGTCACGAACATGGTCCCCGATATCCAATATTCAATGCAGCAGAGCCAGCAGGCTCTTTCGGCGGCATTGCAGCAGGTATCAACCGGCTTGCGGGTGAACCAACCCTCCGATGATCCTGCGGCTGCCGCCAACATGGTGAGTTCCCTTGCCGAGTCGGCAAATGTCGATCAATACACAAGAAATGTCAGCTTTGTGCTTCCTCAGATGCAGACGGCCGACTCGGCCATCAGTGCAGTGGTGACGTCGCTTAGTTCCGCAGTCACGCTAGGCACCTCGGGGGCCAGCGGAACGGACAGCGCCGCAAACAGGCAAGCCCTTGCTAGCCAGACTGCCGGCCTTCTTTCCAGCGTGATTTCCCAGGCGAACACGACATTTCAGGGCGCGTATGTCTTTGGGGGCCTATCCAGCAGTACGCCGCCGTTTGTGCCTGCCTCGTCAAGCTTTACCTCTACCCAGGGATCGGTGCTGATTCCATTGACTGCAACGTTGCCTCTAACGGCCGGCTCCGTCACGACAGTGAGTGACGCTGCCACCGGAAAGACATTCGAGTTTACTGTAATTGCGGGCGAAGACATCTCGTCTCTTTCAACCGCTATTGAGGAGGCTGCGAGCACGGGCACCCTCTCGGCAGGCACGACCGCAACCATTAACGCCAATGGCCAACTATCGATTGGGACAAATTCGAGCTCAGCGGGTATTGTGGTTCATTCGAACGACCCTGCCCTCGGATCCATGTCCGCGACTCCTGGAACCGAGGTCGCAAACGCCTATGCTTACGTTGGACAAAGCAACGTGAATTCCGTCCAGGTGGGCGATTCGATGAGCATCGCGACCAACATCCCCGGAGACCGGCTCTTCACTTCCGGGGCAAATGTGATTGGCTCGCTTAACGGCCTGATCAATGCTCTCCAGAGTGGAACCAGCGACCAGATCGGCGCCGCTTCATCCGCTGTTTCCGCGGCATTGAACTATGTCAGCCAACAACGCGTTCCACTGGACAATAACATCAGCCAAATGAACGACCAGGAGAGTTATCTCGGGCAGGAGAAAGTAACCTTGTCGACCCAGCAGAGCGCGCTTGTCGGCGTCAATCTTGCGGACGCAGCGACCAATCTATCGCAGGCGGAGCTTACAAACAGCGCGGTGCTGGCTGCCGCGGCCAAGGTCATACCCCAAACCTTGCTTGACTATCTGAAGTAATCGACGAACTAAATCAGCATGGATTGAGATCAGAAAGCCCCCAGCTGCCCCGGGGGCTTTCTTTATTTCCCTATTAAGAGGTGCGGCGTGATGGTATACATCGCACTTCTTTCTCGAGACAAAAGTTACCCCTTCACTGCATTAGTGCTTGGCGACTGCACCAAAGTAATGCGCGGGATTGAAATGATTCAGAAGGGACGCCGATAGAGTGGTTGTCCAAGACGACCTCCTTCTCGACAATACGGAGCCTCATAGCAGGTTCGACAAAAGAAGCCGAGTGCAGGCGCAAAAGGGCAAATAAGGAGAAACACCCATGTCTCTTACAATCCTGAATAACGTCTCCTCCCTCTCGGCGGAGAACGCATTGTCCAACACGCAGGCTAACCTCCAGAAGACCCTGACGCAGCTTTCGACCGGTATGAGAATCAATTCCGGATCGGACGATGCCGCAGGTTTGTCGATTGCAACCGGCATGCAGGCGAACGTGGCTGCGCTGACGCAGTCTCAGCAGAATGCCAGCAACGGCATTGGCATGCTGCAGACCGCTGACGGCGCCCTGTCGCAGGTCACCACGCTTCTCAACCGCGCAGTCACCCTCGCGACCGAAGGCTCGACCAGCGGCATCACGACCGGCGCAAACTCGCAGGCCTCCGCACTGAATAACGAATTTCAGTCAATCCTGTCCGAGATCAACCAGATCGGCCAGACCACCAACTTCAACGGGCAGAACGTGTTCGCTTCCAACACGCCTACCACGTTCGCTTCGACTCAGGGATCGGCCAGCACTCCCCTGGCCACATCAACCACGCTGACCGCTGGATCGATCACCACGATCAGCGATGCAGCAACGGGCGGAACGTTTGTGTTCAAGGCAGCGAGCGGCAACACAATCGACACGTTGGATACGGCGATCACCGCCGCGGTTGCCGAGGGAACACTTTCAGCGGGCACGGCAGGATCCATCGCCACTTCGGGCGTGAATCAAGGTCAATTCGAGATCGGACCGAATTCAGGCACGACCGGCATCAGTGTCTCCACCAATGACGCGGCGCTCGGAGCGATGACCGCTTTGTCCGGCACCAACAACACAAGCACTGTCTACATTGGCGATGGCGTCACGACCGGAGCCCCCAACACAACGATCACCACCACCATCAATGCACTGTCTTCAGCATCAACGTCCTTGAACCTAGTTTCCAACAATCTAAGCAGCGCATCCGCCTCACAGGCCGCACTGCTCGCCGTAACTGCCGCTGTCAATGTAGTTTCCGCGCAGCGCGGCGTCATCGGCGCCTCTGTCAACCGTCTCACCGCCGCAAGCAGCAACATGAGCAACGCGGTGACCAACCTGACCAGCGCAACGGACAGCATTCAGAATGCCGATATCGGCAAGACCGTTGCCAACATGACCCAGTACAACGTTCTGCAGTCCACCGGCATGGCCGCCCTTCAGCAGTCCAACCAGGCCCAGCAGGCTGTTCTCAAGCTGGTCCAGTAAACTAACGCAACAATCAACGTAATAAGGGGGCGGCGCCCGAAAGGGTCCGCCTCCGCTTCATCCTCAGGAAATCGATCCTTGAGGCGATTATTGATTTCCGTGCGCCCAACTCTCAGGCTCCTGGGCCAACAATCCGGATCCAGAGATTGGCGCGCACTGGATGCCGCCTTTTCAGAAGCAGGTAGAAACCATGAGTTCCGTTTCCGCAGTCAATTCGCTCTTGGGGGGAACTGCTCCTTCGATCAATATCAGCCAAATCCTGGCCGCAGATGTAGGCGCAACCACGCCGGGCATCGACGTCACTTCCGCGGTGGCGGCGGCCATTTATGCCGACCGCGCCCCGGAACGTATCTGGCAGTCAGACCAAGCCACGCTTACAAGTCAGACAACGGCGCTGACTGCGATGCAGACAGCGACTGAGGCTGTGGCGAACGACATGCAGTCGCTCAATACGCTGACCGGACCTCTGGCAGCCCGCACGGTGACTTCTTCCAACAGCAGCGACCTGACCGCAACAGCTGCAACCGGGACTATCGCCGGGGTGCATACAGTTGTAGTGAATAGCGTGGCGACGACGGGCTCGTGGTATTCGGATCTTGAGTCTGGACCGACCGCTCTTTTGCCCGCCACATCCTTAACGATTTCGACAACCGCCGGGCCTGCTGCGACCATCGCTGTGGGGAGCGGTGTCAATACGCTGAATGACCTTGCGACCGCCATCAACAGTGCAACAAGCACCACCAGCTACAGCTCGACGCAAACTTCTCTGACCAGCTCTTCACTCCTGACCGCAGGGAACGTCACCACCATCCAGGACACTGCCACCGGCAAGTCGTTCAGTTACACGGCAGCCTCCGGGGACACCGTCGCCACGCTGAACACCGCGATTGCGGCCGCGGTGACCGCAGGCACTCTTTCCGCCGGCGTCGTCGGCGCCGTTACCGGCGGTCAAGAAGTCATCTCAGAGGCTTCGACCGGACAGGGCATCACGGTCTCGACCGCTGACTCCGCGCTGGGCTCGATGGGCGCGACCGCCGGTGCAACCAAGTCTCTCGGTCTAACCGCGACCGTTGTGAGCGACGCGACTGGGTCCAGGCTGGCGATCATCTCGAACACTTCAGGAGCCCCTGGCGGTTTCTCGATCACCTCTCCAAACTACACGGGCACGTCGTGGACTTCTCCGGACATTGCCCCCGGCTCAACGCTTGGCGCAAACAGTGTGACGCTTACCAGTGCGGCCGGCACCGCAACCATCGCAACCACTTCCGGGGAAACCTATGCGCAGCTTGCCACCGCTGTTAACAACGCTACTGTTGCCCCAACCAGCTACGCCTCGACGGCATCGTCCCTGGCCGGAAACACGGCGCTGACTGCGGGCTCTGTCACTACGATCAAAGACGCGTCGACTGGAAAGACATTTACCTATACGGCAACTGCGACCTCCAAAGTCAGCGACTTGAACGCTGCCATTCAGACAGCGGTCGGCGCCGGCACCCTTTCCGCAAACGTAACCGGCACGGTTACGGGGGGTCAGGAAGTCATTGCAGAAGCAGGCACAGATCCGGGAATCACGGTTTCAACCAACGACTCCGTGCTTGGCGCCATGAGTGCGCCGGCAACGCCTCTCGGGCTGACCGCGACCGCAGGGAGCAATGCAAACGGCACGAACATAACCATTGCGGGCCATGGGACCACCCCCTCGTTCACGATCAACGAGCCGGCCTTTAGCTTTACGCAGGCATCTCAAGCGGCAAACGCATCCCTGACCGTCGACGGCGTCCCAATTTCGAGCGCCAGCAACACAGTCACGGGTGCAATCCCCGGCGTCACAATGACGCTGTTGAGCGCGAGCCTGGGAAGTCCGATAGACCTTACCGTCGCTTCCGATGCATCGCAGGTCTCAACGGCCATCAACCAGTTCGTCACGGATTACAACACTGCGATCGGACTGGTGAACACGCAGTTCAACTTCGCCAATACAACAAGTGCATCCGGAAGCACAACGAGCGCGCAGGGAGTTCTCGCCTCCGATCCGACAGTCGTGTCTTTACAGAGCACGATGGAACAGGCGCTCAATTATGTCAATCAACCGGCGAATGGCGCCACCACCACCGTTTCAGGGCTGAGCGATCTGGGGATCACGGTTGGCAATGACGGCACACTCTCGGTCGATTCGGCGACGTTGGACAGCGCTCTCACCAACAATCCTCTGGATGTTCAGAATTTCTTTGAGGGCTCGGCTCTGAATGGCTTTGCAAACTCCATGTACACAGCGCTGAACACGTTTACGAGCCCCGCGGATGGCTCATTTCAGGTGGATTTGAGCAGCGTGAGTGCGTCGAGTACTGCACTGACGGCGCAAATCAACGATTTCGAAACGGGCTACATTGCGAGCCAGCAAACGAGCCTGACAGCCGACTTCAGCAAGGCCGAAATCGCATTGCAACAGCTACCCCAGGAGATGCAGCAGATCAATGCTGAACTGGGCTTTAATACCAACGGAAGCAGCTCAGGATGAAAGTAAGTGAAACAGGGTTGTCTTATCGGAGATCGGCCATAGGGGGCGCAAGCACCATCGGCTTGATCATTGTGCTCTTCGACACCTTGGCAGGCGATCTGCGCCGTGCGTCCGGGGCGATTCGCAAGAACGATATCGAAGTTCGGTGCAAAGAGTTAAACCACGCCGCGCTCGTGCTTGGGCAGTTGGAAGCCTGGGTCGATCTGAAGAAAGGTGGAGAGTCGGCCCAAACTCTTTCCAGATTCTATTCTTACATCCGAGCGAAAATGATCGAGGCGTCGGCTTCCAAGTCAGCCGCGTTGCTTGAGGCTCAGATCGAGATGGTTCTCCATGTGAGGAGCGCCTGGCAGTTGCTGGACGCCGCACCCCCACTCCCAATGGAAGAGGGAATTGGAGCCTTGACGGAGCAGGCGACCGCCGCTTATTCGACAACTTCGTGGTCAGATGAAGAAAGAATTCCATTCTCGCAATCGGCCTGATTCATCGGCAAGCGCGACACTGTTCGATGAGATATCCAAGAACTTGCCCGACAAAAGGAAGACGATCGTTTCTGCGCCATGCAACGAGTGACTTGCCGGCGTGGCGCCAGGAATTGATTTCAATCTTCGGTGGGAAGTTGAAGTGAAGTGTTGCGGGCACAGCAAAGGAGCGCTGCCGGAGTGGCGGTTCTTGAGATAGACAGGCGGAAAGCGGATGAAGGCGCTCGTGGTCGAGAGTTCAGATACGATGAAGTCTGTTTTGCGTAGAATTCTCTGCAAGCGAGGGTTTGAAGTCTCAGAGGCTAACGATGGTACGAATGCTCTGGAGGCTCTCCGCGTCATGGGTAAGGCGGATCTAGTCCTTGTCGATTGGGCTGTGAACGAGACAGAAAGTCTGGAGTTCATCGTTCATTTGAGGCATGAGAGCAGCGATCGCACGATAGTGATCCTGCTGGCGGGCGTGGAGCCCGGCATGCGCAAGCTTCAAAGGGCATTTATAGCCGGAGCCGACGACTACCTCATGAAGCCGTTTACCTCCCTTCAGATCGATGAGAAGCTGGCCGAGGCTGGGTTCATCTGGAACTCTTGAACGAGTCATCACTGGCGGGTGGAAATTGGTCCGCAGTGATCTGGAATCATGCTCGCATCATGAAACAAGGCGCCCAGAATGCCGATAGAGACTCTATCAGCGCGTCGCTCATTGCGGCTTGGCAGCATTGAATGTGAATCCTGACCAATACTCCGCACCGCGACAGAGAGAATATGCCATGCTCGCCTACGAAAGCCGCAAGGACCTTAAAGCGGATCTGACCCTAGGCGCAAGTCGCACAAGAAACGGATACTCGCAAGAGACAGGCAGATCGGGACGAGCCCGCGCGAGCGCGAACCTCGGCGATAAAGCAGATGGTGGGAGCTCAAAGTGAATAGAAGCACATTGAGTGGGATTGGAATTGCGCTCACGGGAATCGCCGTGGGTCTCTACCTGGACGGCGGTAAGGTCGGACAGATGCTGCAGCCTACGGCGGCCCTGATTGTATTTGGTGGAACGCTTGGCGCGGTGCTGGTACAGTTTCCATTCTCGGTGGTGGTACAGGCCGCCCAGCAGTTGAAAAATGTGTTCATCCATTCAGAAGATCCCGCTTCGCGGTTGATTGAAGATTTGACCCGTTACGCCGTGATTGCGCGACGAGGCGGTCTGGTGTCTCTCGATTCAGAACTGGAATCGATTGAGGATCCATTCTTGAGAAAGGCTCTAACATTGGCTGTAGATGGAACCCATTCACCCGATCTGCGCCATACGATGGAACTCGAGATGGACAGGGAATGTGACAGCGAGGATGTGATCCCCCGGGTGTTTGAGGCGGCAGGCGGGTTCGCACCCACAATTGGCATTCTCGGGGCCGTTATTGGACTCATCCAGGTCATGCAGCGACTGGAGAACATTAATGAAGTCGGCAAAGGCATTGCGGTTGCCTTTGTGGCGACTATCTATGGAGTCGGTTCCGCCAATATTCTGTTCCTTCCATTCGCGGGCAGGATCAAGATGGTTATGCAGCGTAGGCAAGTGCTCCGCGAACTGATGCTTGATGGAGTGATTTGCATAGTGGAGAAAACGAATCCCAGGGTTCTCGAAGCCAAGCTTGCCGTTTACCTAAGCCGAGTCACCGGTAGAGCAAAAGAGAAGCTGGCGGCGTGATGAGAAGACAGCGCAGGACTGAAGAAGGCGCGCACGCTGATCGCTGGCTGGTGTCTTACGCCGATTTTATGACTCTCTTGTTTGCTCTCTTCGTGGTTCTGTTCGCCTCGTCGCATCACGATAAAGAGGAGATTCAGAGGGTATCTTCCGCGCTCAAGAATGGATTTCAGGAGATGGGAGCGTTTTCGAGCGGCACCAGCGTGCCAGACTTGACGAACCCCGATGGAACGAAGGCCGGCGTCATCGCCCGTCCTTTAGTGAACGAGGGTGCGAGGACAGACGCGAGTCACCGAGACCACGGCATCGACGTCGCTGAGCTGAAGATGCAACTAACCAAGGCGCTCGGCAAGGAGATTGAGCACCAGGAGATTGAAATGCGAGTCACCCCGGAGGGTTTCGTGATCAGCCTTCACGAACTCGGATTCTTTGACAGCGGTGAAGCGCAGTTACTTCCTGGTGCCTCTGACAAGTTAAAGCGGATCGCGATAGTGTTGACGAAGTATGGGCTCAATATGCGAGTGGAGGGTCATTCCGACAACGTGCCGATCCACAATGCTGCATTCGCGTCCAATTGGGAACTCTCGACTGCACGCGCGATGGCGGTGGCGATGATGTTGGTGAATGAATCGGGTTTTGATCCCAGCAGGATGTCGGTTGCGGGCTATGCACAGTATCATCCTTCCGCGAGCAACGATACTCCGGAGGGTCGCAAAGCAAACAGGCGAGTTGATATTGTCGTCTTATCCCGCTCCACTCCCCTAGAAGCGAAGGCCAACTAAATATTGGGAATTCAGAGCAAAGGCGACGGACACAGGTTCGGGCGCGCCTTTGAGTTCAACGGGCGCCATTGGCCGCAAAGCTGCTCAAGGGGGGCAAGCATGCTCGCTATGAGGTTCTGGTAAAGGCCGTTCTCAAGCCTTTGTGGCCGGTGGGGCAGATCCCGACTCAGGAACTTACGGTCTGAAGCCGAACGAACTGGGCAAGCGCTGCGAATCTGCCGCCCTGGTACCCATCGATCGTTACATTGAAATAGCTCCGGCGATCTGGCTTTAGGAATACTGCGCCGGCAGCGCCATCTATGAAGGCGGCATCCGTCACCATTTTGTTGAAGACTGCGCGGCCGTCAGTTGTAATTGCAGCCGAGGCTATGTTGAAAACTTCATTAATCGCATCGCGGAGGAGTTCTTCCATTGGAATCGCCTGGAGGTGTTCTCTTACGGCGCTATCCGGGAAGCCCACCAGGGCTCCTGCGAAGGAACCGAGTAGCGGGAGATCGGCCTTGACGATAATCGCTGTCTTATGGGGGTCAACCGTATAGATGCCGTATAGCTGCTTGATCTTTGAAACAGCCTCCGCGGGTGTCTGGGTGAATGTCACCTTGCGGCCGATCAGTTGAGTAAATCGCCGTGAAAGAGCGAATGGAGTTGGCTCTGCCATGTGTCAGCACCTGCCCAGAACGGGGATCAATGCGTTCTGCACATCTTCGGGAGTGAATGGCTTGGAGATGAGGAACGTCGCCCCCGAACTCATGGCGAGTTCTCTTATTCCCTTTGATGTCTCCGACGTGATAAAGCCGAAAGGGACCTGATTCCGGTCAGCTCTCAACCTTATGAGAAAGTCGATTCCCGACATCTCAGGCATGTTCCAGTCCGAGAGTATGAGCATAGGCTTTTCGGTACGGAGCTTCTCCAAAGCCTGCGCTCCGTTTTCTGCTTCACCCACCGTGAGTCCGCGATAACCAGCCTGGCGGATCGTTCTCTGTACGATCATGCGCATCGTTTTGCTGTCGTCCACTAGAAGAATATCCATGCGATTGCCTCTTAAGATCTGTATCAACGCAAATATTCGCGCAATAATCGACAAATTCCACGTTGCTCAGGTCTCTATCGGCACTTTGCGGAGAAACGGTCAGAGGAGGCTGCAAAAAAAGCAATAGCGTAATTCAGCGGCATTCTGGCAAGTTGCGGGCGTTACGAAAGACAACAGACTCATTAGAATCTGACGCACTCTTCAGGCAGGCGCCTCTGCAGTATAGCCGACCGGGCTCTCGATAATCTGCCCGGGCGACATGATTGAGTTGTTTTGTGCGCTCACTGCCAGCTAATTTGGACTGGCTCTCATTTCCAACTCGTCTAAGCGAAATTGCCGAGGCGCAGGTCGGCGCCCTGTGTGCCGCTCCCGGCACTCCTGCATACACCAGATCCGGTCAATTTCAATTACTTCACCGATGAAGATGAACTCTTCGGGTGGATGTGCCGATAGGGGTGGGTCAGACCGACGCCAGGGCCACCGCCACGGGAGTCGCAGCTGGACAGCCGCATAGCGGGTGAATGGAAAGAGGATCATGGACAACACAAACTTGGAGGATCAAGAAACAATTCGGGAGTTTCTGGTCGAAAGTCATGAGAACCTTTCGCGCCTCGATCAGGATCTGGTTGAACTCGAGAAACACCCGAAGGACGCGGATCTCCTTGGCAGTATTTTCCGCACCATCCACACGATCAAGGGAGCGTGCGGCTTCCTGGCATTCTCGACATTGGAAGGAATCTCTCACCAAGCCGAGAACCTGCTGAGTCAGTTGCGGGATGGCAAGCGCGAACTCACTCCGGAACTGGTGTCTCTCATCCTCGAGACGGTAGATGCAACCCGTAATGTGTTGGCTTCAATCGAAACGACCGGAAAAGAAGGCCTGCTTGCTTTTGAGGATTTGATTGAGCGTTTACGCATTGCGGCACAGTTCGTCGTTGACCTTGAAGAGCGAGTTCCAAAGCGCGAAGTCTTGGTGAGCGCTTCCTCTCACCGCCTCAGGGATGCCGAAGACGACAAGAGTGCTCCTGCGCACCAAGAAAGCGGTCAGACCATGAATGCGGAAAAGATTGCAGACACGAAGAAACCGGAAGGAAATTACGACGGACCGGACCGGAGGAAGCCAAGCGGGTCAAAGGATGAAGATGGCGAGCGGCCTTCCGCGGCGGTGGACTCGAACATTCGCGTAGGAGTCGGACTGCTGGACAAACTGATGGATCTGGTGGGGGAACTGGTACTTACTCGCAACCAGATTCTCCAGTTCAATACCGAGCGCGAGGACCCCGCTCTCAACGCGACATCGCAGCGCCTTAACCTGATCACCACTGAACTGCAAGAGGGCGTGATGAAGACGCGCATGCAGCCCATTGGAGTGGTGTGGAACAAGCTGCCGCGCGTGGTTCGCGATATTGCAGTCGCACTCGGCAAGGGTGTCCAGTTGGAGATGGTTGGCGCAGAGACGGAGCTCGACAGGACGATTATTGAAGCAATCAAGGATCCGCTGATGCACCTCGTTCGCAATTCGTGCGATCACGGGATCGAATCGGCGGAGGTTCGACTACGCGCGGGCAAGACGGCTCAAGGATTACTAACCCTTCGCGCTTACCATGAAGGCGGCCAGGTCAACATCGAAATCGGCGACGATGGGGCGGGGATTGACGTTGCGCGGGTAAAACACAAGGCAGTCGAGAACGGGCTCTTAAGGCCCGAACAGGCAGAAAAGCTGAGTGACCGGGAGGCGATCGGTCTCATTTTCGAGCCTGGATTCTCGATGGCGAAAACAGTGACTAATATCTCGGGTCGCGGTGTTGGCATGGATGTGGTGAAATCCCACATCGAAAAGATCGGTGGCATCGTCGATGTTTTCAGCAGGCTCGGCGAAGGCACCACGGTCAAGATCAGGATTCCTCTGACGTTGGCAATCATCCCCGGCCTGGTCATCACGAGCGGCGGCGAACGGTTCGTAATTCCTCAGGTGAGTCTGCTCGAACTGATTCGCCTCGAGGGAGATTCCGCCGGAAAGCACATCGAGCACGTGCATGGAACACCAGTGTATCGCCGGCGTGGAAGCCTTTTGCCTATTGCCGATCTCAACCAGGTACTGGGGCTGAAATCGGCCGACCGGGCCGAGGCAGTCAGCATGGTGGTCCTGCAAGCGGAAGACCGGCAGTTTGGCCTGGTGGTAGATGGCATCAACGACACTCAGGAGATTGTGGTCAAGCCTTTAGGGAAACAATTGAAGGGACTCACGCTGTACGCAGGAGCGACGATCATGGGTGATGGCCGCGTGGCCTTGATCCTCGATGTGCTCGGCATCGGCCAACGTTCCGGGGTGTTTAGCGAATCACGTGAACAGGGTCGCGCGGTGGACAAGCACAATCCACAGGCGGAGATTGAACAGCAGCGGTTGCTTCTATTCCGGAGCGGTTCCTTTGATCGTCTGGCTGTTCCACTTTCTCTTGTCGCCAGGCTTGAAGAGTTTCCCCGTTCAACCATCGAGCGCGCGGGCGGGGGGCAGGTGGTTCAATATCGAGACCGTATCCTTCCCCTTGTGTCACTCCGGGCGGTGTTGGAACCGGATTCTCACGACGCGGACGTATTGGCCGATCCGGTGCAGGTTGTGGTGTTTAACGATGGCGACCGCAGTGTGGGCATGGTGGTTGACCAGATTCTGGATGTCGCCGAAGAGGCGGTCACGGTGCGGCAGAAGTCGAACCGCAAAGGCCTGCTCGGCTCGGCGGTGGTAGGCAAACGAGTAACGGACTTTCTTGATCTCAGCGAAGTCCTTTCCGCGTGCGAAGGGAAATGGGACAGAAACGCCGAAGGCCTGGTTGGCGGCAAAAGAATCCTGATCGCCGATGCTTCGGCGTTTTCACGGGGGATGATCCGGAGCGGCCTGGATATGGCGGGCTACACGGTTCTCGAGGCCGCGAATCTGGACGAGGCGATTCGAGGGCTCGAGAAGCTACCGGCGGACGCGGTGGTCGCGGCTCTGGACTTTCCGCCCAATGGAAGCGCCGCTTTGCTCGCGGCTATGCGCAGCCGGCCGGAGTGGGAAAAGATTCCGGTTCTTGCGGTGGCTGACACAACCGATCATGTTCTGGCTTCGGCCATTCGAGCGGCAGGTTTCCAGGACTGCCAATCGAAGATTGACTCCGCTGCCATTCTCGCATCGTTGGCACGGCTTATCTCGACAACAGCCGGACCTGAATTGACACCGGAATGTGTGGGAGAAAAGGGATGACCAATGGCAATTGATCTGGCAACAACGAAATCTGAAGCAACACGGACCAGCGGACAATACTCCACGTTTTTTGTGGCGGATCTTTTCTTCGGCGTGGACGTTCTCCATGTCCAGGAAGTATTGCAATCCCAACAAATGACCTCAGTGCCTCAAGCTCCCGGAGTTATAGAGGGCCTGATCAACCTGCGCGGTCAGATTGTCACGGCCATCGATATGCGCCGGCGGCTTGGATTGCCGGAACGCGGTGGAGGCCAGGCGCCCATGAACATTGTGGTCCGGACCGTGGACGGAGCAGTGAGCCTGCTGGTCGACGAGATCGGAGATGTGCTGGATATGGATGCAGCCACCTACGAGAGGCCCCCGCAGAACTTGGATCCCGCGGCAAAAGAGCTGATCCGCGGAGTCTACAAGCTGAAGGACCGGCTGCTGCTGGTCCTCGATGAAGAGAGAACGGTGGATCTCGCCGTAGGGAGGGCAGCGTAGTGCCGCTGACCTGGCATCGCAAACCATGAGCTGAGTACATCGCGTTCGACATTCAGCGAGAGCCTGTTGACTTTCGCAAAACAGAAACCAGCCTGAGATTCAGGCGCCGGCAGCGGCATAGCAAAGCAACAGGAACATCGCGAGGAGCAAAAGAGATGGCAAGGCAAACAAGCAGCATCCGGCAGGTACCGTCCGGCCGGAAATCGTCCAACGGCGCCGCCGTATTGGACCGTCCAGAATTCGATGTTTCAACTGCCCAGGATGACGATCGACTTCAGCAGGAAATCGTTCGCCTGGTTGAGGCTTCGCACGAAGGCCGTCTCGGTGAGCGCGGCAGGGCGGACCAGTTCGAGGGGAACAACCGCAAGGTCGTTGAGGGAGTGAACCGGATATTGGATGCCATCCTGCTGCCTATCGGTGAGGGTAACCGCATTCTGGCGCAGATCAGCACTGGCAAGATCGACGAGTTGATCTCGCAAACCTACAGCGGCGACCACGAAAAGATGAAGTTGGCCATCAATAATGTGGGCGCAGTGCTGCAAGGGCTGCAGAAGGAACTGGGCAGACTGACAGTGGCATCCAACGCCGGTCTACTCAAGGAACGCGGCAACTCCGTTCAGTTTCAGGGTGCGTTCGCAGGTATCGTGACGAATGTCAACGAGATGCTGGATGCGATTCTGCTGCCAATTGGAGAAGGCAACCGCGTCCTCGAATTGATCCGCGGCGGCAACCTGCGCGAGAGTGTCGACATTGCCTGCAAGGGCGATCACGAGAAGATGAAAAATGCCATCAACGGCGTGCATGGCTGGCTGACCGATCTGGTCGCCTATGTGACGAAGATCGCCAACGGCGACCTGACCGCAACGATGGCCAAAGCCTCAGACCAGGATCAGATCCACGAGTGGCTGTTGATGATGAAGAGCAATATTCACGCTCTCGTCAACGATACGAACATGCTCGCCAAAGCCGCCGTCGACGGCAAAGTAGGCACGCGCGCCGAAGCCGGCAAGCATCAGGGCGAGTATCGCAAGATCATCGAGGGCGTGAACCTGACTCTGGAGGCGGTTGCCGCGCCCCTCAAGTCTACTGCCGAGAATGCAAGCACGCTGGCATCTTCCTCAGAGGAACTTACGGCGGTCAGCCAGTCAATGGCCAGCACTGCCGAGGAGACCGCTGTCCAGGCCAACGTGGTGTCGGCGGCGAGCGAACAGGTCTCGAGAAATGTCGCGTCTGTGGCTACGGCATCGGAAGAGATGCAAGCTTCCATCCGCGAAATCTCGAAGAACGCCAACGACTCGGCGCGAGTGGCCAAGAATGCGGTCGCCGTCGCTCAATCAACCAACGAAACCATGAAGAAGCTTGGCCAATCCAGCCAGGAGATTGGCAACGTGATCAAGGTCATCACCTCGATCGCGCAACAGACCAATCTGCTGGCACTGAATGCAACCATCGAGGCCGCGCGCGCAGGAGAAGCGGGCAAGGGGTTTGCGGTTGTGGCCAATGAGGTGAAAGAACTCGCCAAACAAACTGCCAAGGCAACCGAGGAGATCAGTCAGAAGATCGAGGCTATCCAAGGAGTGACCAAGGGAGCCGTCACGGCGATCGAGGAGATTGGCACAATCATCAACCAGATTAACGACATCTCCAACAGCATCGCCTCGGCGGTGGAAGAGCAGACGGTAACGACCAACGAGATCGGTCGAAGCGTTACCGAAGCAGCTCAGGGTGTCAACGACATCTCCAAGAACATTGCGGGCGTTGCAACTTCCGCAAGGAATACGACGCAGGGAGCGAATGACACGAAAACGGCATCCTTGGAACTGAGCAAGATGGCAGGCCGGCTTCAGGCTTCCGTATCGAAGTTCACATTCTAGGGGATTAACGGTTTGGTTCACAGCCTGGTGGATGAGTCACCGTCCGCCAGGCAACTCCTCGACAAACGAAAGCGGATGAATAATGAGTAAGGCCCTGGTTGTAGATGACTCCAAAACAATTCGCATGATTATTCGCAGGATACTGGTTGAACTCGGGTACGAAGTCTGCGAGGCGGCAAACGGCGTTGAGGCCATGAAGGTGGTCGAAGCCGACAAGACCGCATTGGCGCTGGTGCTGGCGGATTGGAACATGCCGGAAATGAATGGCTTCGACCTCCTAAAGAGGTTGCGCGAAGATCCCGAACTGGCTACGTTGAAGGTGATCATGGTTACCACCGAGACGGAGATCGGCCACATGGCATCTGCACTTGATGCCGGCGCCAACGAGTATGTCATGAAGCCGTTTACGAAGGACATTCTCATGGAGAAGCTCGACCTTGTCGGGATGCCGTCGTTGGCAAAGGTATAGACATGAATGCAATGAACCGGCGATTCCTGCAACCCGGAGAGCGAATCCGCGTGATGGTTGTGGACGACTCCGTGGTCATCAGGCGGTTGGTTACCCAGGTGTTTGAACAGGATCCTATTATCGAGGTGGTAGGAACTGCCTCGAACGGAGCCATTGGACTGCAAAGGATTCCCCAGTTCAATCCGGACGTGATCACTTTGGACATTGAGATGCCGGATATGGACGGCCTTGAGATGTTGCGGCGAGTTCGACACGACTACCCGCAAGTCCGGGTCATCATGTTCAGCACGCTCACTGAGAGAGGTGCGGCAAAAACGCTCGAGGCGCTGACTCTTGGGGCGGATGATTACGTGGCCAAGGTCTCCAACGAAGGGGCACTTGACCGCTCAATGAATCGCCTGCGGGAAGAAATGATCCCGAAGATCAAGCAGTTCTTCCATCTGCCGGAAAAGCGGCAAGATGCAGGCCGTGTAAGACCGGCATACTCCCCGATGGCGGGACCGGCCGACCAGGTGACATCAGTCTTGCAGCGCAAGAAGGCGCGGCCTGAGGTGGTGGTGATTGGAGTCTCAACCGGAGGGCCGACAGCGCTCGGCGCGATCCTTCCGAAGTTTCCGGCGGATTTTTCACTGCCCATCCTGGTAGTGCAGCACATGCCGCCGCTCTTTACACGACTGCTCGCCGAGCGTCTGAATGCCACCTGTCAGTTATCGGCAGCGGAAGCGAGTCAAGATGGCTTGGTTGAACCGGGAAGGATCCTGATTGCACCCGGAGACTTTCACATGAAGCTCGCCTCCAACGGCGCCGGCGTGCGCGTTGTTCTGGATCAATCGCCGCGGCAGAACTCGTGCCGTCCCGCTGTCGACGCGCTCTTTGCTTCCACAGGGGAAGTGTATGGCGGAGCGGTCCTGGCCGTGATTCTAACTGGCATGGGCCAGGATGGATTGCGGGGCGCGGAGATTCTGAAGGCACAAGGGGCCAGCATCCTTGCGCAGGATGAGGATTCAAGCGTTGTCTGGGGCATGCCTGGCGCCGTTGTGAATGCCGGCCTTGCCGACTGTGTTCTGCCGCTCGATGAGTTGGTGCCAAAGATCCTCCGCTTAGCGGAAAGGAATTAAGAGGAAACCTGATGGGAAGTCAAACACTAGTCTCGGAGATACTTCCGGAGAATTACCGGTTTCTGCAGGCGCTTGTTTACTCTCAAGTGGGAATCGTGCTTGAAAACAACAAGAACTATTTATTTGAAAGCCGGCTCGTTCCTATCGTGAGGCAGTTCAGCCTGGGATCCATCAACGGTTTGTGCGATCACATCCATGCCAGGCGTGACCCGGAAATCGGTCAACAAGTCGTGGAGGCGATGACTACCAATGAAACCTACTTCTTCCGCGATCCCGCTCAATATGACGCCATTCGAACGGTCTTGTTGCCGAAACTGAAGGAGGAACGGCAGGTTACCAGGAAGCTGCGTTTCTGGTCAGCTGCGTCATCGACCGGTCAGGAAGCGTACAGTCTCGCCATGCTGCTACACGAGGAAGGGCTGAAGGACTGGGACATCCAAATCCTTGGCACCGATTTTTCCTCGAGCGTGGTGGAACGCGCGCAATCCGCGAATTACCAGCAGATTGAAGTGAACCGGGGACTGCCAACTGCTCTTCTGGTCAAGCATTTCCACCGAACCGGTCTGCACTGGCAGTTGAGTGAAGCGGTGCGGCGAATGGCTCGCTTCGAGACGATTGACCTGCGCAAGAGCATGCGCACGATGGGGCCCTTCGATCTGGTCTTCTGCCGCAATGTCATGATCTATTTCGACAACGAGACAAAGCGGAACATTATGAAGCAGCTTCACAGTACTTTGTTTCGAGGGGGTTGGTTGTTACTAGGCGGCGCCGAGTCGGCTTTCGGCCTCGACGAGTTGTTTGAACGAAAGACGGTGGGAAACGTGACCGCCTACGTGGCCCGATGAAAGAGAGCTTATGCAAACGGAAGTAAGTGTAGTATTTCTCAACGAGATTGTGCAGTCAGTTTTCATGACTATGATGGGCCTCGATGTGTCTCCCAGTGATGAGCCGTGGAATCACAATGGGGACCGGTTAACTTCCTTCGTGCACCTGACCGGCGATTGGAACGGAGCGGTCTTGTTTGAGTGCAACAGCCGTCAGGCCTGTCAATTCGCCGGCCACATTCTCGCAATGGATCCGCCCGAAATCGTGGACGACGACGTGCGAGACGTGCTGGGCGAGCTAGCCAATATGATCGGCGGGAACATGAAGAGCGGGATGGCGACGGGAGTTCGACTCTCTATGCCTACCGTCATGGAAGGCCGCGACTATGACTTGCGGGTTTGCGGCTCCCAAATCCTGGAGAGACTTGGCTTTGTGTGCGCAGATGGCAACTTCTGGGTCACGGTTCTCACTATGAAGGGATAGATAAGCGCCGAAGTTGGCCCCGGAGTGGTTGAATCAGCGCATGCACGAGTGCGGCCACCGAAAGCGCGAGGGCGGCCGGCATGACTGGCTGTTGACCTACCTGCGGAATTGCTTGCGCTGCATTACCGGCGATCCCGTTCTGCTTGATTTAACTCGCGTTCCGTTTGCGTCGAGGGGCAGAGAGGTCACAGGGACGCTTGTTTAGGGCCAAAGCTTTAAATCAGTGCGCGCAATTATCTCGATTGCGGCAGCAAAGCGATCTTGGCCTTAACCGTAGCCAACAGATAGTTGATCTCGCGCCGCATGTCATCGTAGCCATCCTGAAACTGGTTCGGTTTAAGTGCTGACATTTCGGAAATTCTGATGAGCGCTTCATGTTGATCCATATCGTTCTCCTTGGTTGATTTAGTTGTACTCGGCCTTCCATCGGCCGGGGCTCAGGGATTGTTCACCCTCTGCTCCTTACGCTGGAAGCATTCTGTCGGCATTTCGCGAAGTCGGTATCGTTGATGCCGCGCAACAAGTTATTGATGGTGATTGGAAACCAGTAGAACGAGGGCGCCGCGGCTCGGTAGCGCACTTCTGGAATAAAACCCGCACAGCGTCATGGATACGTTCGACTGCTGCGCGGCGGTAATCCCACCGATCGTCTCCGCTCGGCTGTTCAACGACCATCGTAGCGTTTGCCTCGAAGAAGAGAACCTCACCACGCAGATTGAGACCGAAGTCGATGCCGCCATAATCAAGTCCGAGCAGCGACTGTACCTGTTCGAGTGCGGCCATCGCCACGCTCCCCAAAACGCCGGGCATATCGGCGAGGAATTCGGCTTCTTCAGCACGGTGGTCGGCGCGATCTGCCATGTCAGCGCTGAAATAGTGGATCTTCCAGTCTTGTGAGATGGCCAGGTGGAGTGGGTAGAGCTGTCCACCTACGGTCATCACACGATACTTTCGCGCGCACCCATCCGAGCCTCGAGCATCAAGATATTCGATCGCCAGTACTTCCGCCTCGGGCCTTCCAAACCCAGGGAGGCCATCCACTTTGGAGCCGAGCTCAGACGCGGACTCAACCATGCAAAAATGCTGCCCCATATGGAAACCTGGCGTTCGCAAGAGAAGGGGGAAAGTAAAACCCTTCGATTCAAGAGCGCCCGGGCCGCCCACTCCGGCGAGAACCTCACGGCGAAAGAGTGAGGTTGCGGGGGTGATCAGTCCACACAGCTCACCGAACCGGTTTGCATTCTCACAACGACTCGTTGCTCGCACCGCCGCCGGCGCATTCAGGCACGGGGCAGCAGTGAATGTCAACAGAGTCTCGGCCGCGTCCAAAGCCTGACCTGCAAGATCCGAATCCCCGATTCCGTTCACGATGAATTGATGGGGCGGCAAAGGTGTCTTCGTAGCGTAGAAGTCAGCAACTAGAACGGTTGTCGCAAATACACGATCATCCAGGAGCTTCTCAATCGGCGTGTTGCCGCCGGTAGACGAGACAAGAAGCAGAACCGGAATGGGTTGGGAGTCGCCCCGGTAGGGAGCGGGGAAGAGGCTCTTCTGTCCAAATGATTTTCGCTGGTGCTCTTTCGCGGATTCCAGTTCGCCCAGCTGCGTAAGCGCGTAATACATTCCGCCATGTGCCTGGGGAAAACCCGGATCGATCCGGAGCGCCGCCTCGTAGTGCCTGCGTGCTTGCTCGGGGTTGCCCATTTCCAGCAAGACGCTCCCGAGGTTTACCCTGCAAACAATATCCTCGGGATGGTGCCTGACTGCTTCGCTGTACACCATCTGAGCTGCTTTGAGCTGCCCTGCTGCAACCAGCAGCTTTCCAAACGCGAACAAGTTCGACAAGTGCGATGGCTCGAGTTCGAGAACCTTCAGATGGTCGATTCTTGCGTCGAGGCTGCGTCCCATCTCCGCCAGCAATGTGGCCCGTTCAACTCGCAAGGCGATTTCAACACTCCTCTGCATGTCCTTCTGCGTGCCAAGTTGAGCATCGAGTCGTCTGACCCTGGCATCTCGTTCAAGCCATGGCCCCCAGGCTTTCTGAGCGGATCTAACAGGATGCATCATGCACAGCAACGCACGGCCCGCGGACAGAGTCGCTTCAACCAGGGTGTCCATTTCGGCGCGGGATGTTCGATGGTTCACAATGGCCGCCCGGATCGCCAGCTGACCGTTGATGAGAGTTGTCGACGGCGCTACCGACCCCGACTCCTGTAACTGGATGACGATCTCTCTGTTGAGCTGGTCGGAGTCGTCGCCTTTTGCGGAATCGTTTTGTGTTGCGGAGCGATACCGGAAACACACAATATTGAGCTCGACCGAAGCCATCAGCTCCAGTTCCGGCGACGCGGCGATGCGGCTCTCCAGGTACTGAGCGAGCTTGCAGGTGTTGCTGATGATCTCACCAATCGCCTTCATGCCGTAGACCTTGAGCGTAACCCAGGTTTTGAGAGCGCGAAAGCCGCGCGAGAGGTCGGGGCCTAAGTCACAAGGCCACGGAGAGCCCGCAGACATTCCACGTTCGTTCCGTGCGAGATATGCCGAGGATGAGGCAAACGCCAGCTTATGGCGCGTGCCGTCGCGCACCAAAATGAAGCCTGCGTCGTAGGGCACCTGAGCCCACTTGTGAAAGTCGAAAGCCAGAGAATCCGCCAACTGAATTCCGTTGAGCCGCGGCGCCAGATCCGGGGCGAGCATCGCCAGCGCCCCGTAGGCGCCGTCCACGTGGAACCAGAGTTCGTTTTCTTTGCAGATTTCGGCGATTCCATCGAGATCATCAATTGCGCCGGTATCAACTGTCCCAGCGGTGCCGATGACGAGAAATGGAGAAAAGCCGGCATCACGATCCGCCTTAATGGCCTCTTTCAGCGCTATCAGATTGATCCGTTGCCGGCTGTCCACTGGAACCAGCCGAAGTGCCTGGCTGCCGAGACCGGCGAAATCCAGCGCCCGCGCAATACACCCGTGCACTGCCGTCGAAGCGTAGGCCGTCAGTCTCTGTGTATTTTGGCTGATACCCTGGCGGCGAACATCGTAGCCCAACCTGGCATCCCGCGCGACTACAACCGCGATGAGGTTGGCCATCGATGTGCCGGTGACGAACAGGCCGGTAGCTTCAGAAGGAAATTCGAAGAGGGTGCGCATCCATCCAACAACCTGATTTTCAACTGCGAGAGGAATCTGATCGCGACCGCCTGCATTGGCGTTCAGCCCGGCAGCTAGCATCTCTGCCATCATGCCAACCGGCGTTCCTCCGCCTTGTACCCAGCCCAGAAAACCGGGATGGGCGTTGCGTGCAGTAAAGGGAAGGATGGTGGTCATGAATTCTTCATGGACCTTCGCCAGTGCTGTAGGCTTCGAGGGAAGAGCTTCGCGAAAATGCGCACGCACTTCATCCGGGATCACCTGCCACACTGCATGGTCGCGGATGTTCTCTGTGTAGCCGAGCATGTCATCGAGCATGCGATGGGCTTGTTTGCGAAAATCCGTCCAGTCGACAGGGTCAAGGGAGGCAGGCGCGTCCGGTGCTAGTGCGTAGAGGTTACCGCTTGATTTGCCGTGCATGCTGTTCCTCCGTTTCATGCCTGCTCGCTTCTTCAGATGGTCTCCATTTCGAATGCGTCGGGGCAACGCAGTCACTCCGCCTCCTTACGTGCAATTAGGGAACCACTCGTCGCAGCTCGCGCAGTGTGATGTTCAATAATGACCGAAATCGATTCAGCTTAGTTGCCTGCAAGAGCATTGTTCGGAAAAACGCGCGAGCAATCGAGGAAGCAGGCTTGCACTTGGCTGCCGGCACGAGAGAGATCTCGGCTTCTTCTCATGCTGCTCTCATCTGAGAACCGATGGAGGCCGCGCTTGAGCACCATCAGGCTGGGTATTCACTGAAGCGAAGCCGGCGACTAATCGAATGTGGGGGAAAGAGTAAAGATAGCGCTCTCAGCGAGGTGCAATTATCCTCTTTATCCGCTTTGCTGATTGTTGCCTGTCAACGCGACCATCCGCAGATTCACCGAGACCGCAATCGGTCGGTAAACAATTGAGAAGAGACACGGCTGAACGGATCAGCCATACATGCCGATAGGCGATCTGAAGCAGATTCACTTTGCAGGCGAAGGGACGAATTATGCAGATCAGCGCTATCTCAAAAATCACATCATCAATGCCAGGTCAAACACCGCTGCCCGCGCAGTCCCATCCCAGGACGGCGACACTGTCGGTGTCAGCGAATGTGCAGCAACCCGAGCCCGCCGCAACATTTACTTCGTCCGTCAGTGACACCTCACAGTCCGCCGCTTCAACGCCTGCAACTGCGGCTTCCTTACCGCTCTTGCAATCCGTCGTCAGAGTTTCCGCACCCTTGGTGGCGATCCACAGTTTAGCCGGCGCCAGTAGTGGAGCCGGGTCCGCCATGTCCCCTTCGACGACCGGCGCGGAAAAGATCAACTCGGAGAGCGTCCAAGAGACGGAGGGAACCTATGTGGCCTCTGTCCCGAATTCTTCGGGGGCAACGGCTAGCGGCTCAAGCGTGCAGTCTGCCGAAAGCAATCTCAATGTGGTTCTGGATCGTCTCGCTTGACCGCTGTTTGGATCAGACGTGAATCCGCAAGCCAATCTGTGTGAGGCGTGCACAATCTGCCGTTCACACATGCGTGGCAAGAAAGAGAACGATGTTTGAAGGACAGGTGAATTGGACGGACCAAGCTCAGGTGACGGGCCAACGCGCACTGCCGGAACTCTTCGCTGGCGGCGATGAAATCGAGACCGCGTTTTCACTCGTATTCGAGTCAATGCTTGGACCTTCGGACGATCTGTTTTCTGACAGCGGGGCGTCTAACAATCGGCTCGACGCAAGTGCCGACGATGTATTTTCTGAAATGCGAAACTTCAGAGTGCAGCAGGGTGCAACCAGCTTCGGCGCACCCTTTGGCGCATACACCTTGACCGCCCGGAACTCGACAAACGAAACTGCTCCTGGCTTCTCTGCGGCGCCGATCTACGGCAGTAGTATGGACCGGTTGATGTACAAAGCCAACGGCACTCAGGTGGGAGCTGTTCAGTCGCAAGCGCCAGGTGTTGGCGTCCCGGGAGCATATAACAGGGTGCAGCCTGGTGAAGATAGTGGATTAGCATCAGGACTCGTTGGCAACGATGCAACTCATTCGAATTTAAATGGAACTTTTAACAAGAGTCAGCTTTCTGATTGGATGGATGCGCACGCACTCTCTCGGTCAAGCCATCACTGCGCGATGTATTGTCGACTGGGCATGGAGGCTGCAGGTCTGAACACCGGAGATCGTCCCCAATCCGGCGATGCTGGAGACTACGGACCTTTCCTGATGAGGCACGGGGCGCAGACAGTGCCACCGGACTCCTATTCTCCGCAGGTGGGGGATGTAGTCGTATTCAAAAAAACAGATCAACACCCGAATGGCCACATCGAAATGTACGACGGCCAACACTGGGTGTCAGATTTCATGCAACATGGGTTCTCGCCGTATCGAGATGCGGCGAGCACGCCCCCTTTTACAATTTATCGATTAAGCTAAAATGCCGATAGAGTTTAGTCGGATGGCTGTTTGCAATACAGGGAATCGACGCTTCTTGGCTGAATGCCGACGTCGAGCCGATAGTCCACAATGAAGGGTTCGCATGGCATACGCATTGTCGCCGTCCGTGGTTGCGGTCCCGAATTTGGCGGGTGAACTACGATGTGTCGCACGGCAGCCGATCCTCGACCGGCAATGCAGAGTAAAGGCCTACGAACTGCTGTACCGGTCCGGGCCTGACGGCTTTTTTAGCGGAGATGGAGACCATGCCACCCGCACCATGCTCGACAATTCGGTGATATTTGGGCTGGATGCGCTTGCGGCGGGGTTACCGGCGTTTGTGAATTGCACCACGGAATCGCTTGTCGATCGTTTTGTTGACGTCTTGCCCCCCGGTTTAGCGGTCCTCGAGATCCTGGAGACGCTGGAGCCGACTCCAGAGCTCATTGCCGCATGCCGTGCGCTGAAAACCGCAGGATACCGGATCGCACTGGATGATTTCATCTGGGAGCCCAAGTTCCAGCCACTTGTGGAGTTGGCGAACTACGTCAAGGTAGACTTTCTCCAGTCGGACGCGAAGATGCGCCAAGACCTGCTCAAGCGATTGAAGGGCAAGGCCGTTAGCTTGTTAGCAGAGAAGGTTGAAACTCAAGAAGCGTTCATGCAAGCTTGCGCAGAGGGCTTCACGTTATTTCAAGGATTTTACTTTTGCCGTCCGCTGCTGGTGGAGAATCGAAAGGTTCCGGCTAACCGGCTGGCTCATTTCAGTATTCTTGAGCTTCTGCAGCACGATCCCCTCGACCTTCACCGGTTGAGCGAACTTGTGAAGCAGGATGTCTCTCTCACTTACCGTCTTCTGCGTCTGGTAAACTCGCCGGTTTTTGCGATTCGGCAAGAGGTGCGGTCGATCCTGGCAGCATTGCTGGTGTTGGGAGACGATGCAATACGCCGCGTCACGACACTGGCCATCACCAGTGAATTCAATGCAAACCAACCAACGGAGATCCTTCGAATGTCTTTCGTGCGGGCCAGGTTCTGTGAGTTGGCGGCAGAGGTTTCCCCTTCTGGAAAAGGGGAGCAATATCTGCTGGGGATGTTCAGCCTGCTACCGGCTATGTTACGCGTCCCGATGGCAGATCTTGCACATATGCTGCCCTTGCGAGAGAGCATCCGAGGGGCATTGATGGGCGCGACAAGCGTTGAGAGCAGCATGTTGCATTGGGTGGAATTTCACGAATGCGCCGATTGGACGAGTTGCGATGCGATCGCCCAGGCCTATGGCTTGAGCCAGAATAAGTTGATCCAATGCTATACAGATGCTGTGATTTGGGCTGATGCGGCTCTGCACTTCGCGAGGTGAGTTGTCCCAGGCCGTAGGTGCTTATCGGTCAGTGCGCCCGCGCGAAGATCGAGGCGGAATAGCCGCTTCTACGTTTCAAAATCTGGCGACCAACGTAACTCCAGCTACCAATAAGACTCCGCCGATCAGCCGTCCAAGATTCAGCGGGTGAGGTTGCATGCGAAACCATCCAAAGTGGTCAATGATCAAAGACATGATCAGAGCTGCGGTGACGGTAAGGCCCATGAACAATCCTGCACCGACTCTGTTGACCAGAGTCAGTCCCGCGTAGACTTGTACGGCGCCGATCAGGCCGCCGATTACAGCCCACCATGGCAACTCGGACAACTCCTTCTGTGTCGGCAAAGGATGCGGGTGAATGAGCGAGGCTCCCATAAAGAAAAACGTGATGAGGGAAAATGAAATAGCCGAGGCCAACCAGGGATTGACGATATACTTGTTGAGTTGGCCGTTCATGGCCGCCCCACAGGTCTGCAGCGCGCCTCCGAGAATGATGAAGGGGATGATCCATCCAGCGCTCATCGTTTACTCCTTTGCTTAGAGTTTTCAGCCGATCAGAATCTTCATCATGACAGCTCCGCCCAGGGCTGCAAGCAAAGCTGAGGGCATTGCTATCGCGCCAACCCTGAGAAACTTCCAGAAGCTCACGTCAAGCCTTTCTCCATTTGCCTCGCCGCCTGAGTCCTTGCGAAGAGCGAGCAACCAGAGGATTGTGGCCAGAGAGCCCGTCACCGACAGATTCGGGCCAAGGTCCACACCAATCAGGACCGAGTTGGCGATCAAGCCCTTGGTATGCGCTGCCTGAAGGGTCGCGCCGGCGATCAAGCCGAGCGGAAGGTTGTTTACGATGTTGTTCGCGATACCAACGACGAACCCAACGATAATCGCGCCCGCATACTGACCATATTCGGAAGCCAATGCAAGCCAACGTTGGGTCAACTCAAGCGCGCCCTGGTTCTCAACTGCTTCAACCATCACAAACAGTCCTGCTACCAGCAGAATCGTTGCCCAACTGATCTCGCGCGCCAATGTGAGTGGATTGCTTCTGGCTTTGAACGACACAACAGCGGTAATCACCAAGGCCGCCAGACAGGTCGGCAATCCCAGGTCTTTTTTCATTGCGGAAGCGGTCAGGAGCACCATGATCATCAATCCCAATCCTGCTAGGATCAGCTTTCCATTCGCAGTCAGGTTGGCGTCCTCAGCCTCGCTCTCAATTTTCTTGCAGAGTTCCCGGCGGAAGAGAAACCGCATCACCACGAATGTAACTACGATAGACAGCAGCGATGGAACACCGAAGTCAGCCAGCCAACGACCCAGAGGAGGCATCCCGACGCGGAAGACCACAAGGTTGGCGGGGTTCGATATCGGCAGTACAAAACTAGCGGCATTTGCAATCAAAGCGCATACGAACAAATAGGGAAGCGGCGTGACTTTCGCTTTGCGAACGGCCGTCAAGATGGCCGGCGTAAGAACCACCGCCGTAGCGTCATTGGACATGAAAATCGTGACCAGGGTTCCGGCGCCATACACCAGCAGAAACAGTCGGGAGCAGCTTCCACCGGCACCTCGAACGGCGACGAATGCTACCCAATCGAAGACGCCCTGTTCCCTCGCCAGTTCGCTCAAGAGCATCATACCGGTCAGAAATAGATAGACATCGCTGCCCTTTGCAACGGCCTGCGAAGCAAGTGTGAGCGGGATGAGCCGCCACACAATAAGCAGCAGCGCACCTCCGGCGATCCACCAGACCTCGGGGATCCCACGCGGACGCAAGAGCATCAAGGCGATGCTCGTGGCAACAATCAAGGGCAGAACTACGTGCACCATCTCCGCGGGCATCATCCCCATTTCTTTCCATTCTTGTTTGGTCCGAGCTGATTTGCCAGCAGTTCGTGTTCCGGCCATGCGCCCGGCGCGTTGTCGTGGTCGCGATCGGCACGCTCTAGAATCATGGGTTCTTAGACCAACACGGGACTTGGGATTCCGGATCCATGAATTCCTCACCATGTGAGAATTTCGACGAGCGCTTCCGACCGGCAGGTTCCGGGAAAGGCAGGGATGAGGCGGCGACGAATATGTCTCCGCGCTGCATCTATAAGATGCGGTTAGGACCTCTATAGTTTCGATACGAAGGCCCGCGGCATGAAGCTTGTTCGAGCCCCCATGCATCAACCTACGGATCGATGTTGGCCTCCTCCGCACGGCTGCGGGCACATTACCCTGCATCAATGTGACCGGATATTTTGCGCTGGACTTCAGTACCAGCGGTCCTCAGCCGCGCAAGGACGAGAACTATAACTGCTTTGATAATTTCAAGGTTGCAGGAAATCACAGCTTGAAATTCGGAGCATATATCGAGCGATTCGTCTTCAGCAATCCCTATGATTCCGCCAACAGCGGATAGTGACCAGCAACGCACAATCCAAAGTAATTCCCAAAGCCCCTTGGGGATTACTCTACCCCGGTGACCCTGGATGCGACCGGAATGGGAGCCCCACGACTCATTGGAATCATCTTTCTCCCCGCGTCGGCTTCACATGGTCCCCGAATGGCGGTTTAGGCCCACTTTCGGGTGCAGCGGGCCAGCATGCGTTCGTGATCCGTGGCGGGTTAGGCGTCTATTGGAACCGTGGACAAGCGGAAGGGACGCAGGATACCTGCTGCTGGCCAGAATTGCGCTCATCGGTTTTCCCCTCACGGCGCTTCTTGTCCGCAACCGTCCCGCGGTTGTCACTTACGAAAAGACGGCGGCTCCGCCCGGTGCGACTGTCGGCTCGGCGCTGTCGAGCGCCGCCTTCTGGATTCTCGCCGGCATCACCATTCTCTCGGCATTCAGCGGGAATGGACTGGTCACCAACCTTGCGGCCATTCTCATCCAGCACGGCATCCCGGCGCAGAGCGCGGCGGTCGCGCTTTCAGTTCGTGGTGGTGCGGGCATCGTGGGCAGGTCCTTTGTCGGGCTCCTCCTCGACCGGCTTTCCCCTCGGCGCATACGGACCTGCCTACTTCTGCTGTCGGCGACCGGATCGCTGGTTCTTGCGCTTGCCGGCTCGCCTGGCGTTGCACTCATGGGCGCAGCCCTGATCGGCATAGGCTTTGGCAGCGAGGCCGATGTCGGACCCTATCTCCTTGCGCGTTATTTCGGCCGCAAGCACTTCTCAGTGTTATACGGGCTTATGTGGACCGCGTACGCCCTGGGCGGCGGCACCGGGCCAATCATGGTAGGTCATCTCTTCGATCGCGCCGGTTCCTATCGCCTTCAAGTTCTCGTGGCCCTCGCGGCGATGGCGTTTGCCGCGGCCGCGGTAAGTCTGCTGTTAAAAAGCAGCCGCGGCCCCGTTGCGTGCGATGAACTCCACGCATCGGCCGCAACCTCGTTTAAGGAGTGACGAGGCCTCGAACACTCCAAGCCGATTGTTTGGGAACTTGACGCCTCGGCAATTCGAGATCGCAAAGCTGCGGCACGCATTTTTCCTCGCGGCTGATACCCTCATGGTCAACCTTCATTCGTTCTGCTATTGTGAGTTTGCCGCGATCGTTTCGGTGCGAACGAACGCGCAGTTGATTCAATGCGATCTGGTGGTTGCCCTATGAAGTTGTCGCAGATCTTGAGATGGAGAAAACCTGTCGATTTCCCCGTTCCATTGGGCGAGTGCAAGTTTTCGGTGATTGACGAAAAACCTGCAACGTTCTCCGACGTTCTCGGCTATTATGAGCGACTAAGAAACTACGTTCAACATGAAGACAATCTGCTCAACTCGCGACTGACCTGGTCGTTGACAGTGCATGGGTTTCTCTTTGCCATCTTTGGAGTTCTTACCGGGAAGATCGCGGATCTTTTTATCGGGCTCCAAAAGACACGGATTGCTTCTGCGCCGGCAGAGATCGTGATCTCAGGTTTATTTTTTCTCCAGGTTCCCGTGGCCATATTCGGGGTAGTTGTTGCTTATATGTCGAGGAATGCGATCGTAGCGGCGCATAACGCGCTCCAGCATCTTTATACGATTTCTCAGTTCTCAGGACTGCTTAGCAATCAAGGCAAGGAGACCACGTTAGAGGGTGACGTGAGGGAGGGAAAAAGCGCCTTCAAGCCCGCATTGGGAGAGGGCATTCAGGACGGCGCCTGCATTCTTGTTGACTCAGGCTCAACCAGTCTTCAAGAGTTCGTTCGAGCGACCAAGTCAACTGAAACACTCGAAGCTTACTTTGCCAAACCTCATAAGGCTGGTACAACGATAAAGCAGCTTGGAATCGCCCTGTTGCCACATATAGTTTCAGGCGGCGCCAGATCATCGAACACGGATGGCGCTCACAGCTTTTACCTGAGTTTGCCGATTTGTGCCATGATCGTGTGGTTGGTGCTTCTCTCGCTTGCCGTATTTTTCTTTGTGTCATCCTTCTGGTTCCCATGTTGGTTCTTCGGCTATTTCTTACCCTGACTGGAAGGCGAATGCAGATGAGGCGCCTCCCGAGACTCGCCACAGTAACTTCGCGTCGCGACCCATTTCGCGGGAGCATGAGAAGTCCCTTATCGTTCACGATCTGGAGTCGCAAGCCCGTGCGGCTGCGATGGCAGACAATTGCAGCTATTCCATTGATGGCTTGATTTCCAATTTCGCCTCAGTATCATGATAGAAACTATTGAGACGATTTCCATGAAGCCCGGTCGTGACCAAGGTCCGGCATGGAGCCTTGGCGCAGCCAGATCCAGGGTCGGATGCCGCAGGGAGCAGAAAGGTGGCGTCGCGTGATCAACAGCATCAGGTTTGTAGAAGCCCGCGTCTTGATGTCGCTGGTGGTGATGGCGTGTCTGTCCCAGGCTGCCGGGGCAACGCCAAGCGCCGCGCCGGTACAGTATCGGATCGGGATACTTGGCGCCCCGTCCTTTCCCGACGATCCAAATCCGATTCTTGAAGTGAAGTGGAATGACGAGAATTTGCAGAAGATGAAGGACCTCGGTTTCAATGCCATGCAGATCAACATGGCATGGGCGTACCGGCCGTACGACGAGATTCTAAACCTCGAAGACGTCGTCACCGTGCCGGAACAGTTCATGCTGCCCATGGACCGCGAGCTCGCGAAGACGCTCCGCACGCCGGAGAAGATCGCTGAGCGCGCGGCGGAGTTGCGTCGCCGCATCGCCTTATGCCAGAAGTATGGATTTCTCATCATTTTCCATTACGGAGCGCCGTTCGTTGGGTTCCCGCCGCAGATGGATGAGCCTCTGCCGCAGAATACCTCCGACCAAAAAACGGTTGCGCGATACCGCGCCCTGATCCAGGAGTTCGGAAAGGAATTCCCAGGCGTGGACGATCTGTTGATGTACACGTATGACCAGGATGCGTGGCTGTGCAGCGAGTTTGGTCCAAGCCCGGATTGCCATGGCATTCCAGTGGCAGAACGTGCTTCCGCCTTTGTGAATGCGCTGGCACAGCAGTGGAGAGAGATGCGCCCGCGCGGCGCCTTTTGGTGGGAGCCCTGGGAGCTTTCCGCCGGCGAAGTCTATCGGACCATCCAGCTACTTGATCCCACCGCAGTAGGACTCTCGATCCATTCGAGCGTAGCGGAAGTGATGATCGCCAACCCGGCAGACCGATGGTTCAGGAATGTCTTGTATGAGTCGGCAGAACGGCGCCTGCCGGTAATTGGAGAAGTATTCATGGGAGCGCCAACGGAAGAGATGGAGCCATACACCGATGTTCAATGTCCACTTTCCACCTTACGTGAGTTGCAGGCTTTGTACCGGGCTGGGCAACTGACGGGCATCAAAGAGTACTTCGGCAATGTGCCTACCAAGGAAGATCCCAACCTGCGCATGACCGGTGTGTTCTTCCGCGACCCCGGTATCGGCGAAAATCAGGCGCTTGCAGAGGTTGCGTCTTCTTATGGGGGCGCCGCCGATGAAGTCATCCGATATTGGAGGCTTGTAACCGCTGCCGTCGACTTTGCGCCGTGGGACGTGGGCTGGCGTTTCCGGCGAATCGGTTACAGTATTCCTTCGCACTTGATGACCGCGGCGACGCTCAAGGGAGCGAGCTGGCAGACGCCTGACTGGCAGTCCAGCCGCCGTTCGACCTTCATGCGGACCGATGAAACCACGGAGCCGAACTTCTGGGAGCGCGAGGACATCCAGTTGCGCTGCGAGCAGTCCGCCATTGCCATGCAGCGGGCCATCGAGACTGGAACCGCCATGAAGGACAACGTACCTGCGCCACTTCGGCCGAGCTTCGTTCGAGGGTTGAGCGAGTTGGTCGACTTTCGCGTCCGCCTCCTGGCCTATGCCTATCATCTGCGCGAAACGAACCTGGCCGATGACCTTAGGACTGCCAGGGCAATGAAGCTGCCCATCCGGCAGGAAAATGTAACAGAGCTGCGGACCACACTTTTGAAGGATGAACAGAACCAGGGATCTACGGAACCAATTGCTTCGGCGATCAAGCTGCTGGATTCAAATTTGGATAAGTTTCTGGCAACTTACTTCCTGCCCTCGCAACCAACCGGCGCGCGAGATGCGAAAGGATCGAGCATCACGTCTAACTGAATTTAGCAGGTGCGGGCGATGAGTAAACTCAAGCCGGGCAGTCTTGGGCCGGCCCCTTTCGGCGCGGCTTTGTGCTTTACCGATGCGCGCCGTTAACAGCGATCCATCAAAGTCCCGAAGTGAGCGAAAGCACTTGGTTGATCGCCCCCACCACCGCGCCAAATGTCGAAATTCCCCCGGCAATCCCCGATATTTTTGTCTGCAGCGCTTTCAACCCGGCGTTTGTTGTATTCATCTGCGTCAGGATCTCCTGAAACTGAGCATAATCCGCTTGAATCCGATACTGATCATCGGCCTGGAGCAAGTTTCCGACGTCAAGTTGACTCGCGTTCAGCGAATTCAGCAGTTCGAAATCGTTGGTACTGTCGATCGCGGCTTGATTGTTCGCGTATACAGCCTCATACGAAGCTCTCACATCGGCCGAAAGCGGAATAGTCGGTGCGGTCAAAGTGGTCCTCCAATTTATATTCAGACAGACGAATTTGTCAGTCCATCTGCTTAGCCGCTATTTCTCTGAAAGGGACGAATAGAATTTGCCCAGACTCTGTCCCGCAGCGATCAGTTCGCTCAGCTTGTCCTTCAACGACTGGGGATTGGACTTGGCTAAATCCTCAGCCAGCGCGTGGTGTGTCAGCGCCAGTTTCAGGATCGCCCCCCTCAGTCCTGCCAACTGAAGCTCAACAGCATGCTGCTCTTTAACAAGCTCCTCCATCTTCGCTACTTCGTTCCGGCGTTCCACCTCGCTCAGCGTAATGCCGGGGTCCATTACGAACTGCTTCTCATGGCTGAGCATGTAGTTGAAGTCGATCGCCTCGGCGTCGGATAAATCATCGACTTCGCTGATCATCGTCTTACAAAGGGAGATGATTTCCGGGTCCAGCTTCTCGACGAGCTGCGGCAGATCCTTTTCGATTGCCCGATAGGTCAAGAACTGTCCCAGCGCGTTGGCTCCAGTGCTGATCAGGTTTTGATCCGTCGAAGTGATCGGCGCGGCGGGGGTTGTCTTGGTTTTTGAAGTGAAAGTGGTAGTGTCACCGGTTGTGGAAGTCGTGGTAATCACGGTCGTGGTGGGGCCCGTTGGTGGAATTCCGAGCGCATTTTCAATCGTGGGCGCCACGGTGTTGCCGAGGCCTGTCAAATCCTTCCCCAGCGATTTGGAGGCCGCATCCAACTCCGGCGATTCCGTTCCGTTCGTAATCTCCACCAGCGTTTTCACATATAACTGCAGGGCCGTAAGTACCTTTAGCCGGATTTCGATATCCTTGTCGTCGATCAGTTCGTGAACAACCTTCAGTTTGTCGATCGAGTGGTCCTGCTCAAAGACCGGAATTGCATCATAGTCCGCCCGCTTCTCGTGAATGGCATTCGCCGCCTGGTACGCAGCCGCAGCCTGGTCGATCACCGGAGCCGTAGCCGCGGCCAGAGCCGTACTATGCTCCTTGGGCGACTTCATGCATCCGCTCGTGAAAACGCACAGGACCGCCACCATCGCGATCAGATTGCGATTCCCAAGCTGGTTCACCAGCCTCCCACGGCTGGAATTCACTTTGTTCCGCATTGGGGCATGGGAAATCCAAGGCAATGCGCTTGTCAAGAAGGTTTTTGCCGGCTGGCCATATTTTGTTCATAAAGAGTTATTCGCTATCCACCCACGGCCACCGTATGGTACAAACAATCCGACTCATCGGAGCCATTCAATGTCCAAGCGAATCGCGTTCTGCGCCGACGGCACCTGGCAGGCGCCCGTAAACAACACCAATGTTTACCGGCTCTACAAATCCCTGCTCGTCACCGCCGACCAGGTGACCTTTTACGACGACGGGGTAGGTGCCGACGCCACCGGCATCAACCGCATTCTTCAGGGCGCCTTCGGCCAAGGACTTTTCCAGAAAATCATGGACGGCTACACGACCATCGCCCATGTGTATGAACCCGGCGACCAGATCTACCTTTTCGGCTTCAGCCGGGGAGCGTACACTGTGCGTTCGCTTGCCGGGATGATTGCTAATTGCGGCCTTCCCAGCGGCTCTTTCACCAATGACTGCGTCACTCAGTGCTTCGCTGCCTATCGCAACCCCGCCCAGCGCGGGACCATCTTGTCGGGTTTGAGCGGAAGCGGGCTTGCCGACGCCGCCATCACGATGGTCGGAGTCTGGGACACGGTTGGCTCCTTAGGAATCCCAGCCATCTTTGGCGGCATCGATGAAAGCCAATTCGGTTTCCTCGACACCAGCCTCCACCCCGATGTCCTGAATGCCTACCAGTGCCTGGCCATCGACGAACAGCGGGCCCAATTCCCGGCCACTGTCTGGGATCCGCTCCCCGCAACCGCGCCCGGTCAGCTGCCCGCGCAGACGTTGGAACAGGTCTGGTTCTCCGGCTGCCACGGAGATGTGGGCGGGGGAACGGCTCAAGGCTCGACCATCGACAACGGCACCCGACTCTGCGATATCACCATGGGTTATATGGTCGCCAAAGCCCAGGCCCTCGGTCTGACCTTCGATCCCGCAATCGCCGCCCAATATGGAACCCTGCCTTCCCAATACTCACTCGACCCGATCCGTCAGACCTGGGCGCCGACAGACGGGCCGCCGCACCTCCGCCCCATCGCCTCGGGTTCTCTCGTGTCCAACAGCGTGGCCGTGCGTATCCAGTACGCCCTGACTTACACCCCCGGTAATCTCACCATCAATGACTCCCTGCTGTCCGACACCTACTCTCAGGTGGCCCTGGTCGACCCCAACGCTCTTTAGTCGTCCACCGGCAAAGCTGATCCGAGAGATGAAACTGTGCCCCATCCATCGAGCGTTTTTTTTTGCTCAATGGGTGGGAGATCACAAGGGCCAACCCTTCGCATCGGGCCCTCGCACTTCACTCATTTTGCGATGAGGATTGCCTCTCTCCCTGGCAACTTTCCCCTCTGACAGGCATGGAAAATTGAGCTTGACATTTGTTGCCCGATTCCGGTAATCCGTTAGCATCTGAATCATGTGAACCCGGCTGTTCACTTCCTCGAATTCATACGTTCGATGACCGTTCAGTAGTCATCGGCCCGGTAATCATACAGCAGAACGGACTTGGAATCTCGCAGGATGCGTCCGATCGAAATGCGGTTGGAGGCGATCTTTGTCTGACGCAATCGCTCCCGGCGTTGTGGAAGGTCGGGACCATGCCTGATACAGTTTTTGGGAACATTGGGAGGAGTTATGAAGGCTCTGGGTTGTGCGCTGTTTATGCTGGCTGCGACGTGTCTGCTCAACGCACAAACCGCTCCTCCTGCAAGCCAGAGCCCTTCCGCCGGGGACTCGGCCAAGCAGGAAGAGGCGAAGGCGCTGCTGGCATGCGGCCGGATGGTCGCGGACCAACTCGCTCTCCTCAAGATCCCACGCACGCGCGCGCCTCGTTTTCAAGACAAAGTCTCCCAGGCTATGGCGCTCTGCCGCGGCGGCGCGCAGGCGCTTCAGTTTCGTGCGACACCGTGGGTCGACTGGGGAAATTATTGGGGCACAGGGGATTTGAGCTCGTTGCCGACCGGCTTCATCTCAAGTAAGCTGCCCGCCCAACGAGGCGTGCTTGGCGCTCTCGAAGATCTTGAGCTGCAAAGAGTCGAGCTGATCAAATTCAATCTCTTCGATAATGCCGGAACTTTCTCTGAGTACGTTCAAGGGCACACCGGAGTGGCCGGGCCGGCAATCAAGGTCTGGCCGGAGATGAGATTACAGGCAAGCGACCCAAACTACCAGGCCGTTGGCGGCGATGGAACCCAGGTTTGCAAAGGCGACCTGATCCGCTGGCGCACGGTCAATGGAATCTGCAATGACATTCTGAATCCGGCCATGGGTTCATCGGGAATGTTATTTGCGCGCAACGTGGAGTTCGAGACGTCCTTCCCCGACCTGGGGCTTGATCAGCTCACGCGCAATCGTCACGGGAATCGTCTCTCGCTGCTGGAGCCCGACCCGCAGGTCATCAGCCGCCGCCTGCTTACGCGAATCCAATCCAGTCCGGACAAGTGCCAGGCCGGTTATGGCCTTCCCAACGATTCGAAGGAAGCAAACTGCGACTACCAGAAGGCGCCCTTCTTCAATGTGCTGGCGGCTTACTGGATCCAGTTCATGACGCACGACTGGTTTTCGCATCTTGAGGAAGGGCACAATGCGCCGCAGTATATGAAGGTCGGCTGCGAGACAAAGCTGGTGAACAATGTCGAGGTACCGCTTACGCCTGAGGACATTGCAAAGCTTGGCTGCCGTCCCGACGACCTCATGGACAAGGGGTATGTTGCGCAGGATACTCCCCCCAGCACTTTTGATTCCGGCGGACATACTTATCTGGCGCGCGCGCCCAAGACCATGGCCAACACCAGCACGGCATGGTGGGACGCTTCGCAGCTTTATGGTTTCGACGATACTTCGCGCCAGCGCGTGAAGCGCGATCCCGCGGATGCAGCAAAGCTGCTCCTGGTTCCGGCCGCCGGCCAGGCCGGGCCGGGTTACCTTCCTATCTTCGGGCCGAATGATCCCATCAATCCCGAATGGACAGGACAGGAAGCGGCCGGGTTTCCTGACAATTGGACGGTGGGCCTGAGTTTTCTGCACAACCTTTTTGCGCGCGAACACAACTCGTTTGTGGCCGAGTTCCGGCGACAGAAGGCAGCAACGCCCGACGCGGACTGCGGGCTTCGCGATCCGGCTGAGCCGACAAAAGTTATTCGCTATCGGGATGTAACTCCCGATGAGTTGTTCGAAATTGCCCGGTTAGTCGTTGCGGCAGAGATCGCCAAGATACACACGACGGAATGGACCCCGCAGCTGCTTTATAACGAGCCGCTCTACCTGGGGATGAATGGCAACTGGAACGGGCTTCTGGGAGAGAATGGCGGATTGCTGTCAAAGGCACTAAGCGATGTCGTGGTCCGCAATTTTGGCAAGTCCACGGACGCCGCCAAAGCTACGGAGTGGTATTCAGTCTTTGCCTCCGGCCCGGGGATTTTTGGCCTGGGCAGCAAGGTTAGCGGCTATGACATTACGAATCCAAAATATACCAATGGCGGCGTAAACCATTTCGGCTCACCCTTCAATTTTCCAGAGGAATTCGTCTCCGTGTATCGCCTGCATCCGCTCGTGCCAGATCTGCTCGAGTATCGCGACTTGAAGTCCGATCCGAACAAGATCGTTAAGCGCGTTCCCGTGGTGGAGACTTTTCAGGGCAAAGCGACGCCATTCATGCAGACCATGGGAATAGAAAACTGGGGACTGACTCTGGGCCGGCAAAGGTTGGGACTGCTGACGCTGCACAATGCACCCATGTTTCTGCAGAACCTGAAGCTGGGCAGGCTGGACAGCCCGACGCAGCAGATCGATGTAGTGGCGCTCGATATCATTCGCGACCGCGAGCACGGAGTGCCGCGCTTCAACGAATTCCGGCGGCAATACGGGCTGCGCCAGATGACAAGCTTCGACGATTTCATGGATCCTGGAGTTGCGCCGGGCTCGCCCGCGCAGCTTGAACAGCAGGATGCCGTTCGGACGTTACGAGAGCTCTATGGCCAGCACGTATGCGACGCATCGAAGGTCATTACCGATGCCCAGGTGAATGAGGATGGATCACCCATCAACGACTGCCTCGGCCATCCAGACGGAACGCTCGTTGATAACATCGAGGACGTGGATACGGCGGTGGGATACCTTGCGGAATATCGTCGCCCGCATGGATTCGCCATCTCCGAAACTCAGTTTGTCGTCTTCATTCTGAACGCTTCGCGGCGCCTTTTCAGCGATCGCTTTTTCACTTCCTGTTTTCGTCCGGAGTTTTACACTACGCTCGGCGTCGACTGGGTAAACAATAACGGTCCCGGTCCTGCGGTGATGGAGAAGGGCGCTCCAAACGGCCATGTGCAGCCGGTATCGCCGATGAAGCGCATTCTGTTGAGGAACATTCCTGAATTGACTGACGAGTTGGATCCGGTAATCAATGCATTCGATCCGTGGGCACGGGATCGGGGCCAATACTACAGCCTGGCGTGGAAACCACGTCCCGGGGCCGAGTCCGACGATTCTTTCGCGAACCAATAAGACAAGGGTGCAACGGCTGTTCGGAGGTGAACGATGGCCAACCAGGTGGTGAATTACGACGGTAGCATTACCGCTTCTCCCCAGCAACTCGTTTACCCGCAGTCGGTGGATGAGATTCAGGCTATCTTGCGCGACCCCGTCACTTATCCGAGTCCGGTCCGCGCCATGGGAAATTATCACTCGCTGACTCCCTGCGCTTCGTCGGATGGCACCATCGTCAACATGACCAAGATGGCCAGCCTGGTGGCGATCGACGGCACGAACATGACGTTTACCGCCCAGGCCGGAATGCAGATTATCGATGCTGCAAATGCGCTGCGCGCTCAAAAGCTGCAGATGATACTCAACATTGAAATCGGAAACATGACCCTCGGCTCGGCTGCCTGTTGCCATAGCAAAGATGCTCTCGACGGCATTGAATTCGGCCAGGTGAGTTCCTATGTCACGCAGATGAAGTGGGTCACGCCCGCGGGCGAACTTGCTGAAGCCTCCGATACCGATAACCCGGACCTCCTGCACCTGATGCGGTCGAGTTATGGCCTCTGCGGCATCGTGTACGAAGTAACACTGCAGATAAAGCCCATTGAGGCGCTTCACTTCACCTATCTGCCAATCCCGGCCGACCAGCTCACCCAGTCGCAAGTCGACAATCTTCTGGATACTTCGGAGGGGCTGATCTGTTGGACAGTCAACAGGACGGCGATCTTTCAACAGCGGTTTCGTGTTGCCGAGGCTAATATCCTATCCTCGCTTCTGGCGGACGTTCGCCGCTTGCTATGGAGCTACGCTGAAGCCCATCAGGGCCAACTGATCGATCGATTCGTGACTGACCCCACGCTGCGCAATGCCCTTCAACAAGGAGATTTCGACGCCGGAAATTTGCTCTACTCGACGCTACATCTAACCGGCGGCATTACGATTCTGGCGCCTGACAAAATCATCAATTACGATGCGACGCCGGACAACGCCAAGTATGCGTTCACATTCTGGGCATTTCCACGCTCGCAATGGTTGACGACTTATCTCGCGTACCTCGACTTCGCCGACCAGTACTTCCAGACCACCGGCTTCCGCTGCAATATGCCCTTGGGCTCGTATCACATTCGCCAGGATGCGGGTTCGCTTCTGTCGTATACGCGAGACGAGGAAATCTTCTCCATCGATCCCATTCACGCGCCAACCGACCTTGGCGCCTGGCAGGCCTTCCTCAATGCATTCAACGATTTCGCGGCTCAGCGGAACGGCATCCCTTTGCTCAACCAAAGTCCATTCGTAACGCAGGCGCAAGCCGCAGCCGCCTACGGGCCGCGCTGGCAGCAGTTCTCCGATGCGGTGCGGAGCGCGGACCCGGCTGGCCGCATGTTGAATCCCTACTTCGCGGCTCTCCTGGCACCTGCGGCATCTGCCAGTTCTTAAGGTGCCCGGCGCCTCGCCGAAGTAGATCTCGGCATGGAGAATGATCATCGACACGCCGGCTCCGGCTCCCATCTCCAACCCTGTTCTTGGCCTTTTGTGGTTCAAACAGGTAATGTAATTGTGAATGAAAGGCCTCCACAATTCGGACCTGCCGACAGGAATTGGCAGATGGGTCGTCGGATATGATCGTTCTGGCTCCTTTACCCGTTCTAAGATTCCAGCTAATCACTCTTCCAATGCTCTGCCGAACCCATTCATGAAGCACTCCCAGGTTATTCAGCGAGTCGTATTCAATAGGATGAACGGCTGCCCAAAAGGGCGGACGGGCTGGGTCCTGACGAGCACAGGAGACGCAGTACGAAATAATGCCTTGGGGCATTGCCACGACGCCAGGACAGACCTGGGAATCACAAACGCTTCGCGGATGAGCAGATATTCTTGAGTCCAAAGGAGGACCCTTGCGCGCTTTCTGTTACTCTCATTTTCTTTTTCCAGCCTTCGTTTGCATGGCCATTCTGAGCCAGAGTGCTTGTACCCTCGGGCAGTCTGGCGAAGACGACGGGTTGCCGCCTCCTCCACACGCCAAACAGATTCACCTGAAGCATGTGCTGGTTATCGGTCAAACCAAGGGCTATGAGCACGACTCTGTTTCAGACGCAATGGTCGCCATTTACAACATGGGGAAGCAGAGCGGGCTGTGGGATACCACTCTCCGCACCGACGCGGAGCTTCTTACCAAGAAGGACATCTCGAGAAATGCGAAGAATCTCAGTTACTTTGACGTACTGATCTTCGCCAGCACAACCGGCGAGCTGGACATGGACGCGAGTCAAAAACAGGACATGATCTCCTTCATCAAGGAAGACGGAAAGGGCTTTGTAGGGATTCACGCCGCGCTCGACACCAACTACACGTGGCCGGAGTACGGAGAGATGATCGGCGGCTGGTTTGACGAGCATCCCTGGATGACGTTCAACGCGCCGATCATCAATGAAGACCCGAGCTTCCCAGCCGTGCGCCACCTGCCTGATGCATTTGTGAAATACGATGAGATCTATCAGCCAAAGGCCTGGTCGCGGGATAAGGTGAATGTGCTGCTCAGTCTGGACCCGGCGAAACTTGATTACACAAATAATCCGCGCGTCCACCGCGTCGATCATGACTTTCCTGTTGCCTGGAGCAAGACCTACGGCAAAGGCCGGGTCTTCTACTCGACGCTCGGCCACACGGAGGAGTCCTGGGACGATCCCGACATCCTAAAGATGTACTTTGAAGCGATCAAGTGGACGCTTCGATTGACGGAGGGAAGCACGGTCTCCCACCCGCGCGCGATTCCGAAGAATCGATAGGAACTGGAGCAGTGGCCAGGCATTATTGCGCCTTTGATCGGGTTGCAGTCAGGCTTTTCGATTTTCCGGGCAACCGATTTACCATGGAGATACAGATTCAGGTGCTAGACTCGTTAAATCTACCAGCTGAGTCGATATGTTGTTGCCAAGTGACACGCAGGGCTTCATTTGTTCCAGTTCCACTGGCTGGATTCGACACAAATGATTCCGGACGATACCCGTGCGCGCTTGCTACTTGAATGTGAAAAGTGATAGGACGGTTAACCATGTTCGATAAGTCGGGTTCTGACGACACAGGTCGTCGCAGTATGTTCAATCGCCGCAACTTTCTGAAGGCCGCAGGGTCTGCCGCGATTTTGCCTTCGGTTCTTTCCGTGCGAGCGGCACAGAGCTCGGGATCGAAGACGCCAGCCAACAACCGCATCAATCTCGGCGTCATCGGCATGGGCTGGCAGGGCCCAGGCAACACGGAGGCCTTCCTGGCTTCGGAAGATTGCCAGGTAGTCGCGGCGTGCGACATCGACAGCAATCATCTCCACGCCGCGGTGAAGAAGATCAACGACTATTACGGGACGGAGGATTGCAAGGGCTATCACGACTATCGCGAGCTGCTTGTTCGTGACGATATCGATGCCGTGATGATCGCGGTGCCCGACCACTGGCATGAGATCGTGGCCACCGAAGCGGCGAGACAGAAAAAGGATGTCTACTCGGAGAAGCCGCTGGCGCATACCGTCGCCGAGCAGCAGTCGATTGTGCGCGCGGTGGAGGCGAACAACATCGTCTGGCAAATGGGTTCGTGGCAGCGGTCGGTGCCGAACTTCCACAAGGCGGCGGAGATTGTGCGCAACGGACTGATCGGCACGGTAACGCACGTCGAGGTCGGCCTGCCGGATGGTAACTCGGATATTGGCGACCCGCAAAAGGAAGCACTGGCTAAGCTGGCTGCCGCGGGCGTGACAGTCAACAGCCTGGGGGAGGTTGTACCAGGTTCAAAGGCCTGGGATCTGCTGGTCACCGACCCTCCGAAGGAGTTGGATTACAACACCTGGATTGGTCCATCGACGATGGAACCTTATATCAAAGCGCGCTCGCACGTAACCTGGCGTTGGAATTACAACACCGGCGGCGGGCAGTTGATGGATTGGATCGGTCATCACTGTGACATCGCACACTGGGGCCTGGACTTCGACAACTCGGGCCCGTCGGAGGTGGAAGGCGGGGGCGAACTGCCGCCGCGCGGCGCGGTGTGGAATACGGCGACGAAGTATCGCTTTGAGCTGAAATATCCGCAGGGCATCACGATGACCATCGCCGGCGGCTACCCCGACATCAAGATGGGGACGAAATGGATCGGGACCGAAGGCTGGGTGTATGTGGACCGCGGCGCATTCGACGCCTCAAACCCCGCGTGGAAGGCGGGCAAGACCCTGCCAAGGGAGTTGCGCAAGGTGAAACTCTACACCTCAAACAGTCATCAGCAGAACTTCCTGGACTGCATCAAGACGCGTCAGCCCACTGTGACCCCGGTGCAGGTGGGGCACCACTCGGCCATTCCCGGCCACCTCTGCCTGATTTCGATGCTCACCGGTCGCAAGATCCGGTGGGACGTGCGGACAGAAACAATCGCCGGTGACCCCGAGGCCAGCAAGCTGCTGACCCGCGAATACCGGGCGCCGTGGAAGATGAGCTAAACGCTTCCGGGTGAAAGACGGATGTTGAGCGAGCACACCGATGCCGCCGAGGAATCGATCGAGGAGATATGACTGAATTGACCGAGAAGAGACCGGATAGCGGCCGGAGTGTGAATTGGGATTTCACCTTTGCGTTTCTGGCTTTGCGGTTCTGGCTGGGCGTGCGCGCCCTGTTCGTTGGTATTGAGAAATTCGGCGCCTATAAGTCGGTTGCGATGCCGCTGCTCGATCCTACGACCGGCCAGCCAGACGCGAGCGGCGTGATGGTGAACGTGAACGTGAAAACGTATGCGCTGGCCAACTACGCGGGTATTCCCGCCTCGATGGCCAGCAGATTCGCGCACGAGCCGATGTTTCCGAAATTCGTGTTGGCGGCCTTTGACCGCATATTGGGGCCGGCCTTCATCCTGACCGGAATCATGTTGCTGATCGGGCTGGGCACAAGGCTGTCACTCGCGGCGCAGGGGTTGCTGTTCATCGCGCTGACGGTCGGCCTGGTGCTCATCAACCAGGACGACGGCGTCGCCTGGCTGGGCATCCATATCGGCCTGGTGGCGGCAGCTTTTCTTCTCGTGCAATATAACCGGTTTGCGGTGCTGAACAAATGGTGAACCCGCTTCTCAATCGACGCGACTTCATCAGTACAACAGCGGTCGCCGGCGCCGGCTTGCTGCTCGAGGGCTGCAAATCCGAATCCGGCGAGGAAAAAGCGGTTCAGAAGAAATCTTCGCTGAATACCATCAATGTGGCCCTGATCGGCTACGGCGAAGAGGGCAAGGTGCTGCTGGACCCGCTGCTGAATATCGAAGGCGTGCGGGTGGTGGCGCTGTGCGACATCTGGGACTTCCATCGCAATGAGGGCGCGCGCTACCTGGGGAAGATCGGCAACCCGGTTAACGCCTACGAAAACTACGAGGACCTGCTGGCCAAAGAAAAGGATCTGCAGGCGGTGGTGATCGCGACGCCGGACTTCTGGCATGCGCCCATGGCCAACACCTGCCTGAAGGCCGGGCTGCACGTGTACTGCGAAAAGATGATGAGCAACACCATCGATGGCGCGCGCTCCATGGTGGCGAGCATGCGCGAAACCGGCAAACTGTTGCAGATCGGTCATCAGCGGCGCAGCAACCCGCGTTACCTTTTCACCCTCAACCGACTGCTGCGCGAAGCGCAGTTCTGCGGACGGCTGACGGCGGCGCAGGCGCAGTGGAACCGCGCGGTGAAGGAGGACTTCGGCTGGCCGAAAAAATATGAAATGCCCTCGAACATGCTTGTCAAATACGGCTACAAGGACATGCACCAGTTCCGCAACTGGCGCTGGTTCAAGGGACTGGGCGGCGGCCCGCTCTCCGACCTGGGCGCGCACCAGATCGACATTTTCAACTGGTGGATGGGTACGCCGAAGTCGGTGATCGCCAGCGGCGGCCTGGACTACTACAAGAACCATGACTGGTACGACAACGCGATGGTCATCTACGAGTACCCCATGGGCGACGGGGTGGCCCGCGCGTTCTACCAGGTGCAGACGACGACCAGCGCCGGCGGCGGCTACTTTGAAATGTTCATGGGCGACGACGGCACCATCAAGATGTCAGAAGACCCCTCGATTTGCGCGATCTACCGCGAAGCGCGCGCGACCGAGGTGAGCTGGGACGACCTGGTGGCCAAGGGCTATGTCCGCGCCAGGCCCACAACCGGCGAGGAAGCCGCCAAGGTGGACGTGCGCGAGACCGCCCAGTTGGCGGAGTATGAGATCCCGGTCTTCTTTAACAAGCCTGTGCACCAGCCGCACCTGGAGAACTTCTTCAACGCGATGCGCGGCGCCGCGAAGCTGAACTGCCCGGCCGACGAGGCCTTCACCAGTGAATACGTGATCCATAAAGCCAATGATGCGATCGCCGCCCAGACGCGGCTTGTCATTACCCCGGAGGAAGTGAAAGCCTAAGCTTATGACGAACTCTCCAAAGAGCCTTAATACCTTGCTGGCAATGCTGCTGGTTGCCGCCCCCGCGTTTGCGCAGAACCAGGAGGTTTTGAAGACCAAGCTTCCGACGCCGCTTTTTGTGGGCACACCGGTGCCGCTGAACGTTCCGAACCTGGAGCCGCCGATGCGCGGCAAGCGCCCTGATTTTTACGTTCCGGCGGGTACCAGGAACCTGGCTCTAAACAAGAAGGTCACCTCAAGCGACAACAATCCGGACGTGGGCTCGCTGGACATGATCGTAGACGGCGACAAGGACGGAAATGAAGGCTCATGGGTCGAGCTTGGGCCCGGCAAACAATGGGTTGAGATCGATCTGGCGCGTCGGGCAAGCATATACGCGGTGATTGTGTGGCACTTCCACTCGCAGCCTCGGGTTTATCGCGATGTGGTGGTGCAAGTCTCCGACGATCCGAGTTTCCGGTCGGGCGTGACGACGATCTTCAACAACGACTTTCACAACGAACTGGGCCTGGGCGCGGGCCACGACCTGAATTACATCGAGACGTATCAGGGCAAGCTGATCGATTCCAAGGGCGCGGCCGGGCGCTACGTGCGCCTCTACAGTAACGGGAACACCAGCAACAAGCTGAACAATTACATCGAGGTTGAGGTGTGGGGCAAGCCGGCCTGAGCCCGTCGGCGCGGTGGCTTCGCCGGTTGGCGTTTCTTCTCATCGCGCTTCTCGGGCTGCTTCTACGACTGCCTCAACTCTACGCGCGGCCCATGCACACCGATGAGGCCGTTAACGCCTATATCGTGGGCCAGTTGCTGGCCGGACAGAAATATACCTACGATGCGCAGGACCGGCATGGGCCGGCGCTGGCCGCGCTGGCGCTTCCGCTGGCACGCCTGCAGGGCGCAAAGACCTTTGCCGAATTGACGGAAGCTGAACTGCGGCGCACGCCGGTCGTCGCCGGAACGGGGACCATTCTTTTGTTTGGCGCAGCGGCCGAGATCTTTGGCTTCGTGCCGTGCGTGATTGCGGCCCTGCTGTTTGCCGGCGGGCCACTTAGCGTCTATTACGACCGTTACTTCATCCACGAATCGATGTTTGTCGCTCTCACCTTCGGGATGATCCTGAGCGGCTGGCACGCGTGCACCCGGCGCTCCGCGAAGCTGGCTGTGTTGGCTGCCGCATGCGCCGCGCTGATGCTGGCCTGCAAGGAGACCGCGGTTCTGCACTTTGCTGCTCTTGCGAGTGCGACGTTCCTGTACTGGCTCTGGAATTTGCGCAGGAGGAGCCTTCGCAGTTTATGGAGACTCAAGACACTGCTGACTGCTGTTGTCGTCTTTCTGCTGGTGAGCTTAGTTCTGCTCACATGGTTCGGAACCAACTGGAGCGCGCTGGTCGCGCTGCGCAATGCGGGTCCGAACTTTGTCGCGCGTGCCGGTGGCCAGGGCCACGCGCAACCTTTCTGGTATTACTCGCACCTGCTCGCCGGCGGCCGTTCGGGTGCCCTGATCTGCGCCTTGGCGTGCATTGGGGTAGTCCTGGCGGTGCGCAAGCGCGAGGCTTCTCCGTTTGCCCTGCTGGCATACTACGCGATTTTTGTTTTCGTACTTTACAGCGCGATTCCCTACAAAACACCGTGGCTGGCTCTGAACTTCTGGATGCCCATCGCGCTATTCGTGGGACTGGCGGGCGCGTCTCTGTGGCGCGTGCCTGTGAAGCATCCGGCAGTGCGCGTTGTGCTTCGGTCCACTTGCCTTGGAGTGGCCATCGTGGCTGCGGTTCTCATCGCGCACGACACGCGACAGTGCGTTTTTATGCATCCTGCCGACGAGGACAACCCTTATGCCTACGCGCATACGTCAGAGGATCTGCTCGGGTTGCCCACGGAGCTTGCTCAGATGGCGCGCCAGGAGGGCCTCGCCTCGCCGCGTATCGCTGTGATTGCGGCCGATCCGTGGCCGCTGCCCTGGTACCTGCGGCCGTATGCGCAGGTAGGCTATTGGCAACCGGGGCAGCCGGTGGGCCAGGCGGATTTTTACATCACCTCAACCGACGCGGCGAATCAGTATGCCGATCAATTGAAGAATTTCCACGCGGATTTCTTCGGAGAGCGGCCCGGCGTGCTGATCCTTTTGTGGTCGTCCGCGACACAGTGAGATCGTATGACTGAAATTCACCAATTCAACCATCGCGCCATGGCCACCTACTTCGATGTGCGCATCGCCGGAGAGGAGCGTCCGTACGCCGCGCAGGCCGCGCAGGCGGCGCTCGATCTGCTGGATAAGTTGGAATCGCGCTTGAGCCGTTTCCGCGCGCACAGCGATGTGGCGCAGATTGCGGAGTTGGCGCCTGGCGAGACTATGCGGCTGAGCGAGCCGGCGTTCGCATGCCTTGAGATCGCCGAGAAAATGGAGATAGCCACGCGTGGGGCGTTCTCCGCGACGGCGGCAGCACTCGAGACGCAGTCCGCCGCGCCCCAGTGGAGCCTGCTGCCGGAGGAGCTGGCGATTCGCTGCGAGAGCGGGCCATTGCACTTCGACCTGGGCGCCATCGGCAAGGGGTTTGCGCTCGACCGCATGGCGGAACTGCTGCGCGAGTGGGAGTGCCCGGCGTTTCTGCTGGTCGCGGGCGGCAGCAGCATCCTGGCAGGCGAGGCGCCTGGGGAGGCGGCGGGGTGGTCGTGTGGCTTGGGAGACGACAACGCGACGCAGCGTCTCTTTTTGGCGCATGAATCGCTGAGTGGTTCGGGGCTGGCGGTGAAGGGGCATCATATCTTCGACCCGCGCACGGGGCAACCGGCGCACCGGCAGAATCGCGCCTGGGCGTTGACCGACACCGCTGCGGAGTCGGACGCGCTCTCAACGGCGTGCATGGTGCTCAGCGAAGCGGAGCTCAACGAGGTACTGGCGCAGAATTCCTCGTGGCTGGTTTTTCTGGAGAGGGAGAGTGTCGCTACGCCGATAGGCAGCCGTGCGCTGCGCGCTATGAGCCGGCAAAGAGCCTGAATCATCAGGGCGATAGAGACGAGTCGCGAAAAGTCTACACTGAAGCTCTGCCGCTTCCGCACGATGAGCGCACAACGAGCTCCACCTTCAAAGTCAATCGACTCGGGCTCTGGATGCCCGTTTCCATTTGCTGAAATAACAACTCGGCCGCACGTGTAGCCATCTCCACTACCGGTTGACGAACCACGCTGATTGGAGGAACTAGCGCATCCGCCAACACAAAATCGTCGTAGCCCAGAAGCGCGACGGACCCGGGAATGGGACAGCCCAGCTTACGGAGAATGTAGTACACATAGACAGTCGTCGAGTTCTTGGTCGAGAAGATTGCGTCGATTGGCTCGGTGCTCTTTAAGTGTGCGTGGACGGCCGCCTCGGCGGACTCATAGTCTCTCACATTTGGCTCGGCCAAATAGGGCAAGCCGGCTTCGCGAACCGCGTGCCGGTACCCTCGAAAGCGCGCCTGGCTGGTGAAAAGCTTAGGGTCTTCTCCGATGCACAGGATCCGCTTGTATCCCAGTTTGATCAGGTGATCGGTCGCTGCTCTTGCGCCGCCGAAACTGTCGCACAGCACAGTCGTAAGAGCGCCGCCCTTGATCGGCTGATCCAGGCAGACCGTGGGGAAACCCGCATGTGCGAGTAGATTTGCCTCCGTAGCGTCCGAAGGCACAAGGATGAGACCATCGATTCGGCGTTGAATGAATGTCGTGATCTTTTCCCTCTCATTCGCGGAGTTGTTCTCCGAGGTGGCAAGCAGAACCACACAACCGTGTGCGCTGGCTACTCGCTGGATAGCGTCTGCTGCGCTTGAGAAGAACGGGTTGGCTACGCTCGGTACGATAATTCCTATCGTTTTTGTTACGGCTCCCTTCAGGCTGCGCGCCGCATGACTGGGGTAATAGCGGAGCGATTTGATAGCTGATGTCACAGCTGCCAGGGTCCTGGGGCTGACGTTCTTTCCCCCGTTGATTACCCGCGATACCGTGGCTGCGCTAACCTGCGCTTTGCGGGCGACATCGATTAATGCTGGAATACTTCGTTTCTTCCTGCTCATAGGCTGGCTGGTTTCTCAAGCTTTTTGTATTCGACCTGGTAGTTGATAATACGACGCTTCAATTTACAAGAGTTTATCATTGACATCGAAGTGTCGATTCGCCCATACTTGGTACCGATTACAAATTGGTATCGATTACAATTCGGCTTCTGGGATGCGCGAAACGAGCGCCGTTTATCGAAGAGGATTTTCAATCGGATGTGGCGACCGAACGAGCCGAATATGAGTAAAACGCCGACCGAGCAGGAGCCCGAGGATAGGACTTGGATCGGCGTTGATATTGGAGGCACCAAGACCGCCGTCGTGCTTTCATCGCGTCCGCCGGCGATGCTCGCGCGCATTGAATTTCCCACCTTGCCGGGCGAAGGCCCCGAACGGGCGATCCAACTCATCAAGAGCTCGATTCACCAGCTCATCGACTCATCCCGCCTCGATCAATCCAGACTTGTGTCGATAGGCGTCAGTTGCGGCGGCCCATTGGACGCGGCCTCTGGCGTGGTTCATGCACCGCCAAACCTGCGGACCTGGATCGATATACCCATCACGTCAATTCTGCAAGAAGAGTTTGCTCTCGAATGCCGTCTTGAGAATGACGCCAACGCGGGAGCAGTGGCCGAGCACAGATTCGGCGCCGGACAAGGCATGCGGCACATGATTTTCCTTACCATGGGGACAGGCCTGGGCGCGGGCGTGATCGCCAACGGCGCCCTGCTAAGCGGAGCGTCGGGCCAGGCAGGAGAGATCGGACATGTCCGGCTTACTGACACGGGGCCGATAGGGTACAACAAGGCCGGTTCAGTCGAGGGATGGGCGAGCGGCGGTGGCATGGCCCAGGTCGCAGCGTGGGAAGTTGCGAACGCGATCCAGCGTGGCGAACCCACCTTGCTCGCCGCCACGTATTCCGCCAATGGAGTTCTGAGTGCCAGGGATGTAGCTGACGCTTTTCGGCAGGGAGATGGACTCGCAGAGCGCATCATTGAGAGCACAGGAAGCCGTTTGGGTGAAGGTCTGGCCATCCTTGTCGATCTCTTCAATCCGGAACGGATCGTCATCGGAGGGCTCGCCATGCGCCTTGGGCCAACGCTTCTCGAACCTGCGCGCCGCGTCATGCTTCGCGATGCGCTGCCGGCTTCCGCAAAGATCTGCCAAATCGTTCCGGCAGCGCTCGGAGAATCGATTGGCGACGTAGCGGCCGTCTGTGTGGCTATGACATGTGGCGCATAGCGAGCAGCGTCAGAGGTGAAGCTGGAGCAATCGAATACTTGGGACGAATTCAAGCGCTCATGTGCTGATTGATATCGCATCATTGGCCGTCGCAGGCCGTCGCGTTATGATTGTCGGCGGTCCATGCGGTGGCTCCAGACAGAGCGCTGGGGTCGAAGCATGGTTGAATCGAAGCAGATTATGAGCCTTCCGGACAGAAAGTCGCCTATGCCTTTGACGCGCCGCGGTGTTTTGAAGGCGCCATTGTTTTTGTGGCTCACTTCACTGCTGAAAGACAACGCGTTTACCAGGGCGCTTGCGGCGGAGCCGACCACGGTAGGCGGCAAATCAGCGCCGCGCACAACATCCCTGAATGGGAAATGGAGCCTGACGTATGGGCCCTTGACGGAATATCCTGAGAAGTCTCCGCGCACGGAGCCGCCGGCCGACTGGCCCACCATTCCTGCTCAAGTGCCGGGCAACGTGGAACTGGATATGATCGCTGCGGGAAAGATCGAGCCGCTGGAAAAAGGCAATCGAGTCTTACAGGCTTTGAAACTAGAAAACCATCAATGGTGGTACAAGCGCAACTTCGAGTCCAGCCAGGGAGAACCAGACGAAAAAGCGGAGTTGGTTTTTGAAGGTCTCGATTGCGTCGCGACCGTTTGGGTAAACGGCAAAGAAGTGGGCAAGTCGGCCAATATGCTCGTTGAGCAGCGTTTCGATATCACAACAGAGTTGCTGCCCGGGGAGCTGAAAGAAATTCTGGTCCGGATCGACCCGGCGGTGCTGGTCGGCTTTTCTTATCCGCGCACTGGTTGGGAGCAGGCGGCCAACAGTCATTGGGAGGCTCTCGATGTGCGCAAGGCTGGGCACATGTACGGGTGGGACATCATGCCGCGCATTGTCAGCGCCGGGTTGTGGAAAAACGTATATGTGGAGAGGATCAAACCTCGACGTATATCGAGCGTGTACTGGCACACAAAATCAGTGAATGTGAAAGAACGCAAGGCTGCGGTTGAATTGGCGTGGGAGTCTGAAGGTGTCAGTAACAACGCTGCGCACAAGCTCGAAGTAGTGCTGCGCCAAAATGGTAAGACTGCTGCAAGTTGGGAGACGGGCTCTACTGCACGCGGGAAGCACGAATTCGACCTCGACGATGCTGAATTCTGGTGGCCGCGCGGATATGGCGGGCAACCTCACTACGAGGCCACGGTGTCTCTGGTCGATCGGCAGGGGATTGTCGTTGACCGGAACACGAGCCGCATCGGTATCCGGACTATTGAACTGAACCGGAGTGACATCCTGACCGATGGAAAGGGCAAGTTCGGTTTTACAGTCAACGGCGTACCGGTGTTTGTGAAGGGAACCGACTATAGCTGCCTCGACGGCCTGCACAGCCGCGACCACCTGCACCTTGACAGCACAGTCGAGCTGATGGCGGAAGCCAACTGCAATATGGCCCGCTGCTGGGGCGGAAACGTGTATCCCGACGATCGCTTCTTCGACCACTGCGACGAGGCGGGAATCATGGTCTGGCAGGACTTCAACATGGCCTGCGCGGTGTACCCGAAGACCGAGGAATTTCTCGACGCGATCGACAAGGAAGCACGCAAGATTGTTCCGCGGTTTCGGAATCATCCTTCGCTCGCGCTCTGGTCGGGCAACAACGAGTGCGACGATGCTTTCGAATGGGCCATGCGAGACGGAAGGCCTTCCATCGATCCCAACCTGGATGTCAGTACCCGCCAGACAATCCCCAATGTGCTGAAGGAACTGGATCCGAACCGAGCCTATTTGCCCAGTTCGCCGTATCATAGTCCCGCGGTTTTTGCCGCCGGCAACAAAATGGACCTGATGCCGGAGGTTCATCTCTGGGGGCCGCGTGGTTATTTCAAGGACGCGTTCTACACTTCGTCGCCGGCTCACTTTGCCAGCGAGATTGGCTATCACGGCTGCCCGTCGAGATCATCGCTTGAACGGATGATGGATGCGGATTCCGTAGAGCCCTGGGTGACCGGACATGAGTGGAATCAAGAGTGGCTCACCAAGTCTTGCCGCTCCACACCGGACGACAAGAGCACCCTGGGAAGAAACGACCTGATGATCAACCAGATCAAAGCGTTCTTCGGTGCGTGTCCGGAAACCCTCGACGAGTTCATCCTGGCCTCGCAGATCACGCAGGCCGAAGCGATGAAGTTCTTCGTTGAGCTGTTCCGGCAAAACAGGGGTTTCAACGCGGAGAAGGGCGAGAAACAGGGCATCCTGTGGTGGAATATTCGCGATGGATGGCCGATCATTTCCGACGCGGTAGTGGACTACTACTTCAACAAGAAGCTGGCATTTCACTATATACAAAGGGTTCAGCGAGACGTGCAGCCGATCTGCTGCGAACAAGTCGACGGCCAGCACGCAGTGGTTGTGGTCAACGACACGCTAAAAGCGGCGCGGGGGCGCCTGGTGGTCCATCGCGCGGGAGAGACGACCAGGTTGCTCGATACCGCCTTTGATGTCGAACCCAACGGCAAGGCTCACATTGGCAAACTACCCCATCCCCCGCAAGCCGAAATGTGGCAATTGGAATGGTCGACTGACCAGACTGCCCCTCTGGCAAGCCACTACCTGGCGGTTTCCGGCCCGGTCAACTTTGCGCAATACAAAGAGTGGATGCCGGCGTTACAACTTGGGTCATCGAGCCCCTTGTCCGATACCTCCCGTTTGTAAAGACATGGGCTCATGGCAAGCACATAAAGGAGTTTATCCAGGGCATAACCACTCTGAAATTTCAAGGGGACAGCGTTTTTTAAATGGGCTGCCCTGGGGACAAGTATGAAGCTCAAAGCGCTTCCGGTTTTTCTGGCATTTCTGGCGATGGGGTTCGGCGATGCGGTTGGACCCTTCGTGGGCCTGGCCAAGAATCAATTTCACCTGACTACCGCCGTTGCTACTCTCATTCCTTTCGTAGGCCTTTGCATGTTCGGGCTTATTTCCGTCCCGGCCGGTGTTCTTCAAAATCGTATCGGAAGGAAATCCGTCCTTGTGCTGGGGTTGCTTGTGGCGCTGGCCGGGGTGCTGAACGCCAGTTTCGGGCTGACATCATTTGTTCGCTTCCTGCTCACGGTGCTGCTGATCGGCGCCGGCGCAGCGATCCTGCAGGTAGCCGGGAATCCACTGATGCGCGACGTGTCGGCCTATGGCAAGTTCCCGCGCAATCTGGCCCTGGGTCAATTCGTGAAGGCGATTGGATCTCTCTCCGGCCCCATGATCCCCATGATCGCGGCCCGTTATTTCGGCATGGGCTGGAATGTGATATTTCCCATCTACAGCGCAGCCCTAGTGATTACGATCCTAACCACGAGCATTCTCAAGGTTCCTCGAGACGAATGCGCCCCGCCTGCCTCGATGCGCTCGTGCCTGGCACTGCTCGGGGACGGCTACGTATTGTTGATGACAGGGGCCATCTTTCTCTACGTCGGCGCGGAAGTATCAGTGAGCGCCGCGATCCCGCTGTTCCTTAAGGAACAGTACAACCTGGATATCGCGAGGGTTGGTCTGCTCGGCACCGGGTTGTTCTTCACCGCGTTGACTATTGGCCGATTCAGCGGCGGACTCATCCTCAATTGGGCTGCGCCCTTGAAGTTTCTAAAGCTCAGCTGCGCGCTGGCACTGGTTGGATTAGTGGCCTTGTTTGTGCCTTCAAGGAGCGTCGCCGTCCTCGGTTTCCTGCTTATCGGCTTCGGTTTTGCCAATATCTTCCCGCTCGTATTCTCAAGCGCATTGGAGCGCATGCCGAACCGGGTCAACGAAATCTCAGGGCTGATGGTGACCGCCATTGTCGGCGGCGCAATTCTGCCTCCTCTGATGGGCATCGTTGCCGACCATAGCTCGGTGCGCGCAGGCTTCCTGGTACCCATTGCCGCCATCGCATATGTGGCGGCAACAACCCTTGTGAATCAACGCCAGGCAGGGGCATCAAGCGCGAGCCCATCGGAAAGCGTTGGTTGATAGAGTCAACTCCTTCATCGGGAAGAGTGAAAATCGGCAATCATGGAGTTGCTGCTTTTTGATCTGGACCGATGTTTGAACGATGGAAGCAATTTTGCGACTGGGCAGGCATAATGTTGAGTAGGGCCATCCGGAACGAAAGGTGAGTGACGACAAAATGATAGGTACAACGATTCGGAATCGCTGGAGGATCGAGCGCTCTTTCCTCCTGGCTGCTCTGGTTTTGATGGGGTCTTGTGTCACGAGGGCGCAATCCGCAACCGCGAGCGCCGGCGTTGGCCACTCAGGGTCTCCCGCTTTTCCGGTTAAGGTCAGTTCCAATCACCTTTATCTGGTCGATCAGAATAACGTCCCATTCTTGATCGCTGGAGACTCTCCTCAGGGATTGATCTACATGCTCACCGAAGCTGACACCGAAACCTATTTTGCTGACCGGCAGGCGCACGGATTCAATACCGCAGGATGGATCGACGTAATCTGCGCAGGCCGCGATTATCCCCACAATACGAACGCTGCTACGGTGGACGGGATCCGTCCGTTCTCGGGGTTTGTTCAGGGAGGCGCCGATTGGACGCATTACGACCTGAGTAAGCCCAACGAGGCCTACTTCACCCGCCTGGATCAAATTGTCGAGATGGCGGCAAAGCACGACATCCTGGTCTTTCTTGATCCAATAGAGACCGCGGGATGGCTTCAAACACTGCGCAATAATGGTCAGTCTGCTGCGTATGCCTATGGGCAATTTCTTGGCAAGCGTTATAAGAAGTATTCCAATATCGCGTGGATCAACGGGAACGATTTTGGAGGTTGGCAGATATCGAGCGACGATGCGCTGGTAAGAGCGGTGGCAAAAGGCATCAGGTCCGCCGACCCGGTACATATTCAAACAGTCGAATTCAATCCGCCCACCGGCTCCTCGCTTGATGATCCGAGTTGGGCGTCCCTGATTGATATCAACGGAAGTTACATATATGGTCCCACCTATCTTCAGATGTTACACAGCTACAATCAAAAGCCAACGATGCCGACCTTCCTTATGGAAGCCCATTACGAGTTGGAGAACGTCGGCAATGACTATGGGACTCCATCTGTGCTTCGGCGCCAGGAGTACTGGACCATGCTGACCGGAGGAACGGGGCAGTTCTATGGCAACAACTATACGTGGACGTTCAGGTCCGGATGGGAGGGCAATATTGACACCCCTGGAGTAACGCAGTTCATTATTTGGAAGAACTTCTTTGCTTCCCTGCCATGGCAGGAGCTGATACCCGACCAGGGCCATTCCGTTCTCACCGACGGTCTGGGGAACTTTGGCGACCTGGAAACCCAGGTCAGCAAGAGCGATTACGCCACCGCTGCTAAGACTCCTGACGGCTCGACAGCGGTCGTGTACATGCCCACCGCGCGCGCGATCACGATCAACCTGGCAAGCCTGCGCAGCCCTGCAAAAGCAAGATGGTTCGACCCCACCGATGGGAGCTATCACGATGTTGCGGGCGAGCCTCTTATCAATCGCGGACACCACCAGTTCACACCGCCGGGCAAGAATCATGACGGGGATGATGACTGGGTTCTATTGCTGGAGGCCTCCGCCGGGAGCCGCTGAGCATTTGTGGCCGACTGCGCAGAGACACCGCGCCTGTCGCCGCACACTCCGCTACCGACCATCGACAGCGTTCCAATGGAAATGCCGTTTTTGTTTACAGGCTCTTGAAGCATTTCTCTGCAACGCGTCTCAGTTGATTCGCATTCCCACACAAAATCGACGACTGCCCTGCATTGAAATTTCAATTGGATGAATCAGCCAACAAAATGTGAGTTTAGAGCTTCCTTACAGAAAATAGAAGTGAATCTTCTAGATTTTGCTCTTGGGAATACCTACCGTCATTCAAGGGTGATCCAGTTGCTGGCGGGTAGGCACCGACCATCCTTAACAGAACGTGGCGGAAGTCGAAAGTGCTGAAAGATCGTCCCTCGAGGGCTAGAGTCCGCGCTCATTTGGAACCACTTGCGGCACGACTAAAGTCGTGCCCTTTCAAAACCTGACTTTCACCACAGTCCCTTAAATGTCGAGGGAGACAGAATGTCCGATCTGCGATTTGCAATCTTTGGCACCGGATTTTGGGCGCGTTATCAAATGGCGGCGTGGAAAGAACTGGACGGAGCAAAATGCGTGGCGGTGTATAACCGCACTCGGGCAACTGGCGAAGCTTTCGCCCGCGATTTCGCCATTCCTGCTGTTTACGATGATCCGGATGAGTTGTTGGAGCGCGAACATCCGGACTTCGTCGATATCGTGACCCACCCTTCGAGCCTCAGCGCTCTCGTCAAAGCTGTCGCTGCGCACGGCGTACCGGTGATTAGCCAGAAGCCCATGGCGCCTTCGCTGGAGCTCGCGCGGGCGAACATCAGGGCCTGTGGCGATGCCGGCGTGCCCTATCTCATTCATGAGAATTGGCGCTGGCAATCCCAACTGCGAGAGCTGAAGCGGGTGTTGAACGAGAGCGCCATCGGGCCTCCCTTTCGAGCTCGAATCTCCATGGTCTCGGCATTCAACGTCTATATAAATGAGCCTCAAATCAAGGACCTGGAAGAGTTCATTCTCACCGACATGGGCACACATATTCTGGATCTGGCCCGCTTCCTTTTCGGCGAGGCCGGACAACTGTACTGCCAGACTCAACGGGTGCACAAAGATTGCAAGGGTGAAGACGTCGCAACGGTAATGATGACGATGGGCAGCGGCGCCACGGTCACCTGCGAAATCGGTTATCCGGAAAACCCCGTCGAGAGCGATTACTTTCCGCAAACTCTGGTATTCGTCGAAGGGCCCCACGGTACGATCGAGGTCGCGCGCGACTATTGCGTGCGGGTCACGACGGCGTCCGGCACCCACTCCAGGCGATATCCGCCGGCCCCATACAAATGGGTTGACCCGGATTATCACGCCGTCCACTCCAGCATCGTCTCCTGCAATGCAAACCTCTTGAGTTCACTGCGCGGAGAAGGCACAGCCGAAACGACTGGGGAAGACAACTTGAAAACCCTGGAGTTGGTGTTCGCGGCGTACGATTCATCCCGGCAAGGAAAGGTGATTCATTTCAACTCAACCAAGGTAGAGAACGGGACCAACCCGATGCACGCTTACGCACAAAAGAGATCGTTATGAAGCCCGCCCGATTGAAGTTTACCCTTCCCGAAAAATGATGCGATCCCGATTACAACGCGAGGGTATGAATTCCTTTTCCGGTCATGCAACGAGTACCGGGCCGGCGATGAACGCGGACGAGTCAAGTCGCACTTGAAAACACCTGATTGAGGGGAGTAGCGGGAGAGGGTTATGCCCTTCTTCCCGCTACTCGTGGGCGGGGGGAAGCCGAATTTCTTTCAGTGCATTACTGGATGACTTCAAATGTCTTGCAAAAGTGATCGCAGACCCAGCAGCGCTCCGGCTCGGGCGTCCTCGATACATATCCGCAAACCGGGCGCACATAAAACTCGCGCGCGGCAACCGTTCGAGCGCTTCCTTCGCCAGGTCCCATTTGCTTAATGATTTCAGTCAACAATCGCGCATGCGTCTTTTCCGCTTCCAGCGCCCAGGTAAAGGTACGGCCGGCTGAGTTGTCGAGACTGCGGTTTTCTTCCAGGAAGCGCGGATACATCGACTCGATCTCGTAGTCTTCTTCTTCGAGCGCCGCAGTCAAGTTTTCTCCGGTCGTATTCACGTCGACCAAGTGAATTGTGGCCTTTGGTTCGCCGCCTAATTGACGGATCACTCGTGCATGGTTGTCGGCATGTATCTTTTCCGAGCGGCCGATTGCACGCAGCAGACTGGCAGCTTCGAACTTGCATTCGCTCTCCGCCCTGGCTGCAAACGCCATGTATCTCGCGTGAACGTTCAATTCACGTTCGAAGGCCGCAAGAAGATTGCTGACGGTCACCTCGTTTTTCGCGCTTACGTAGCAGGATGACATTGAACTTTCTCCCCGCAGGAACAGAAGCCAGGATTGTCCTCCCCCACCCCATCGAGTCCCAGATACTCGCGTCAGTCAACAAACGCGGGACGACGGGAGAGCTGCCTCGATGGTCCTAGGTTCGCGATTCGGCCCGAAGCAGCGACGTTGTCCGCAGGTCATCCTCTACCGGGTATCTGCGGGTGCTGAGCAATTGTTTTGCGCGTACCGGAATCGTGGATGACCCCTCCGCGCCGTTCGAAGTTGATTTTTGTTCAAGCTTTTCACGCGACCAGGCAGGGCGCACGGTCCGGCACGCATCGATTCCCACGAGCTCCGTTCTCGCCTGGCATTGCAACTGCGTCGAGTGTTCCACTTCGCCTGCGGGATGGCCGTTGACGGCACCCGTTGACGGTAACATGTTGGCGATTGCATTGAGCAGCTCGGGGATGCGCGCCTGCTTTGAAATATGCCTGTAAACGGCGTGTTCCCGGGAAGATCTCAGGCTGTCCCACATCGAAGCCTGTCCTGAGACAAACAAGACCTTGCACTCGGGCTGTGTGGCCGTAATCCGGATCGCGGCGTCGATGCCATTTTTCGCGCCGCTGCCTATGTCGATGAGCAGCAGATCGGGAAGAAATATTGCGCCCATCTCCACCGCTTCTTCACCGCTGAATGTGGTTGCTACCTGATATTTTGCGTCATCCAGAATCGCGCTCAATGTCAGAGCGATCAGCTGTTCTTCGTCGACAACGAGAATTCGCCAGCGCCAGTTCTTTCGGTCGTTCATAGCGGCCCTCTCGCAGAGGAACATCCTGTTTTGTGATTCTTGGTCAAAGGTTAACGTCGATGATCTTGCGAGTGCATCAGAGAATGCTGGATTCCTTGTCAACCTTTTGGCAAACGCCGTGTAGGGCTATTCCGACACCTGTCGGACCGCCGGGCGGCACCTCCCAGACAGCACGGCCGTCAGCCTGCTCGGGTTCCGTGATATCCGTCAATGCGGGTCGTTTCTACTCCTCCGTGGCACCAATGTCCCGGAGAATAAGCTCGATCCAGCGGATAATGAAGGGAACGGTATTGCGGCTAGAGTTATTTCTGCATAACCACAGGCCTGGGGAAATCACAAATCGAAAATGCTCCCACAAAAACCCGCTTGGCTCCCATAGCAACTTTTGGCCTCAGGCCAGCACCGGCAGGGTGGGCATGGAGCCCTGCGCCTTTGCCTCGGCGACAACCACGTCCAACAGTTCCAACACCTCGGCCACGGTCATGGTGTAGATTTCGCGGCGGGCGTCGTACCCTTCTTCGATCAACTGTTTCAGATATCGGCCGGCAATCTGCGCGGCCAGTTGGTCGGTAATCACCTTGCCGGTGCGCTGCTTCTGTTCCACCCAGGCGGTGCAGGGCAGGGCGATCCACATGGGGCGTCCGTTTACGTCGAAGCGAATATCGACGGCGTCGGCGTGGCGGGTGGCGATTGCCACCAGGGTGCCCTTCCAGAGGCAATGCAAATCCTGGCTGGTCCAGCGGTCGGTTACATGAAAGTCCTCGTACATGTCTCTAGCGTAGCCGCTACCGCGGCGCCAGGGCAAGCTCGGCTCCCGTGCCGCAGCATTTCTAAACAGCCAAGGAAATCCAAATCGCTGTAACCTCCCACTTCTTCAGATGAGATTGCCCGCAGAACGGAAGTCAATCAAGAGGCGCAATGTAGAAACTGCGCTTGGTAGTGTCCAGAGTCTTTCGCACTTTCGATCTTTCGTGGGACTGAGGAAGGTTGTTGGGTTGAGGTTGGTTTACCGCAGTCCTTCGAGAGAGGCCGCGATGTGGTCGGGGCAAATTC